>OERW01000208.1_pt1 | contig 14863 bp, 14 predicted proteins | sample 1540091 | NCBI WGS metagenome assembly OERW01 (sample SAMEA3891889, study PRJEB23780) | metagenome | biome: terrestrial biome; feature: animal house; material: Caecal content | place: Italy | collected 2015-05-05 | reverse complement strand
TGGACCCGGAGAATGAGGCGGAGCTGCAGGCAGCCATCTCCGCCCTGACCCGCGGCAAGACCCTCATCATGATCGCCCACCGCCTGAACACGGTGCGGAATGCTAATCAAATTCTGGTCCTCAGCGGCGGGCACATCGTTCAGCGGGGCACCCATCAGGAACTGATGGCCCAAGGCGGCCTGTATGCTGACTTTGTGGGTGTCCGCCAAGAGGCGCTCAGGTGGAAATTGGATACTTGAGGAGAAATCGGCACAATGACCGGATTGGAGCATGTCCGCTTTGCGGACGAGGAACTGATCAAAACCCAAGTCCTCCAGGGCGAGGCAGCTCAGACTATCATTCGGGGGGAGAATTGTTCTGTCTATAAGATGGAAAATGAAACCGGAGAGGGCGTCATCACCCGATACCCGGTGTTCCCCGGAATTGAACTGCTCTATGACGATATTCATATGTCCTGTGGGGTGGCGCACCGAGAGGACCCACGGGCCGATCTGCTGGAGATCAATCACTGCCGGACAGGGCGATTTGAGTGTGAGTTTTCGGATGGAAGGGCTGTCTATCTGGGGGAAGGCGATCTGGCAGTCAATGTCATGACCAACCGGACTCGTGAGACCTGGTTTCCCCTGTCCCACTACCACGGCATCACCATCGCAGTGGATATTCCGGTGGCAGACAGGGTGCTGCGTCAGGTGTCGGAGGCGCTGGGAGAAGGGCTGTACTGCGACCTTTTTGCCATGCGGGACAGGCTGTGTGCCCACAACTCCTGCTTCGTTATGCGGGCGGCTGACTCTATTCAGCATATATTCTCTGAGTTATACCATGCGCCGGAGGATTTGCGGGCCGGTTATTTCAAACTCAAGGTGATGGAATTGTTCCTCTTCCTTGGCTCCCCAGAGATCACAGCGCAGGGAGAAGACCGCCTGTACGTGGATCGGTCCCAGGCTGAACAGATCAAATCTGTCCGGCAGTACTTGATAGATCATTTGGACCGCCGGATCACTCTGCAAACCCTCTCGCAGACTTTTTCCTTCCCGCTGACTTCCATGAAAAAGTGCTTCAAGGAGGTTTATGGAACCACCATCAATGCGTATCTGCAAGCCTACCGGATGCACACAGCAGCGGGACTTTTGCGAGAGACCAGATTGGATGTGACTGAAATCGCTGGAAAGGTAGGGTATCAAAACGCCAGCAAGTTTTCCGAGGTGTTCCGCCAACATACAGGACATACACCAACAGAATACCGAAAAACTTTTTGTCTTATAGGAGCAGGCGGCGTCCTGCGGGAGTAGCAAGATAAGCGAAAATCCGCTAAGATGTCTTTGTACGCAAGGGCATCTGCCAAAAAAGCGCATCGAGTCCGGTGCGCTTTCTCTTTGACATAGGGTTAGCATTATCTAACTAATTGGAGGTGGTCTTATGGCACAGCGGACCAGGCGGTATCTCATTCGGCGAGTCATCGTCGTCCTGCTGACTTTGTTTGTCGTCACGCTTCTCTCTTTCCTGCTGATGCGGCTCTCTCCCATTGATCCGGCCACAGCATATGTGAAGCGCAATTCTGCTGTTGTCACCCAGGAGCAGATTGATGAGGCCCGGGTCATGCTGGGTCTGGACAAGCCATTGCCGGTGCAGTATTTCGATTGGGTGGTGGACGCGCTCCACATGGACTTCGGGATTTCTCTGGGAACGGGAAATCCGGTGACGGAGGAATTGGCCAAAACGGTGCCCGTTACCCTGACGGTGGTGGCCTATTCCGCTGTGATTATGTCCTTGGGTGTCCTGGGAGTAGGGATGCTGGGGTACCTCTGGCGGCAGAAAGCCGGCGGCATGATCCTCTCCTTTCTGACCATGATCGGCATTTCCGTGCCTGGCTTCTATCTGGGTACCGCTTTTATCGACCTGTTCGCGGTGCGGCTGGGCTGGATCAGCGTGTCGGGTAACAGTGGTTTTGCCCGGTATTTCCCGGTGGCGCTCTGCCTGTCTGTCCTGGGGATCTGTTTTTATGGACAGATGCTCGCGGCCTCACTGGAGCGAGAGATGGAGCAGGATTACGCCATGTACTTACGGTGCCGCGGGCTGCAGGATAGGCGCATCCTCCTATTCCACGCGTTTCCCCACGCTGTGGTGGATCTCCTGCCCAGTTTTGCCCAGATGCTGGGGCTGTGCCTCGCCAACGCGGCCATTGTGGAGCGGGTGTTCTCCCTGTCTGGCTTGGGCTACCTGATCATTGACGCAGTGGTGAAGCGGGACTCGCCGGTGATTCATGCCGCAGTTCTGGTGCTGGCGCTGACACTGGTGCTTTTGGATACAGTCGCGGAACTTTTACAATACGCCTTGAGAAGTGATATACGGGCTGCGGGAGGCCGGGCATGAGAAAACATTCTTTTGTGTCAAAGGCGGGAATGATCCTGCCGCTCCTGGTCCTCTGTGTCTGTGCATTCGGATTTGTGTTCGCCCCTAATGACCCGGAACTGGTGGACCTGACCAAGAAGTTCCTGGCACCTTGCCCGGAGTTCCCCCTAGGTGCGGACAACCTGGGGCGCTGTGTGCTGTCCCGCCTGATCTATGGCGGGAGGACGACCCTGGGTATCGTCTTAGTGGGCTCTGTTACGGTTTCCGTTTTTGGGACGCTGATCGGACTGCTCATGGGCAGTGGGAAGAACGGCAAAAACCTGATTTTAGAGGGCGTGCTGAACGCGGTTACCGCCATCCCGCCCATTGCCTACCTGATCATCTTCATTGCGGCTTGGGGCAACAGTGTGTTCACCATGGTGGTAGCAGTGTCGGCTTCCCTGATGCTTCGGGTCATCAAACTGGTTCAAACACGGACTGAAATCGAACAGGGGAAGGCCTATGTGATGTGCGCGGTGGCTTCCGGCGCCAAGCCGAGCCGTATCCTATTTGTCCACATTCTCCCAAATCTGGTCTGGGATGTCCTCCATTTCATTTGCCTCTCCTGTGCGGATATGACATTGTCTATCGTCAGTTTTTCTTTTATTGGACTGGGCATGGGCGACAACGTGGTGGACTGGGGCAGCATGGTGTCGGAGACACACCACTATTTGCTCTCCTACCCCAGCCTTACGCTGTACCCGGTCTTGATGATTGTGCTGTGCACCATGGCGTTCCATATGCTGGGACGCTGGATTGAAAGGAGGGTGTCCGCCCGTGCTTGAGGTAAATAACTTATCTGTGACAGCCCGGAACGGCGCCCAGCTCCTCAATCAGATCTCTTTTCAGATTAAAATTGGCGAGGCGGTGGGGCTGACCGGACAGAGCGGGGCGGGCAAAACAACGCTGCTCAAGGCGCTGCTTGGTATTTTGAGCGGGGGCTGTCAGGTCAGCGGTGGCACGATCCTGGTGGAAGGTCAATCCCTGTGGGCTATGTCCGCGAAGAAGCGGCGGGAGTTGTGTGGAACAACGCTGGGTTTTATCCCGCAAAACCCGATGACCGCCTTTGACCCCAGGCTCAAATTGGGGCGGCAGGTGGAAGAGACGCTGCGGCTGAGAACAGGTGTTTCCGGAAAAGAGGCAATGGAGCGAGCAGAGACACTTTTGGCAGAACTGGGCCTGCCCCAGCCCCGGCGGGTGCTGGACAGTTATCCGGCCCAACTCTCCGGCGGGATGCTCCAGCGGGCGGCGGCCGCTCTGCTGCTGGCCCTGCATCCCAGATATATTTTGGCGGACGAACCCACCTCCGCGCTGGACGCAGACAATCGAATGCTCTTGCTGGAGCTTTTGGAAAAACAACGGGAAACCGCCGGCATTCTGTTTATCTCCCACGATGTTGCCGCGCTCTGCGCTCTCTGCGGGACAGTTTATGTGATGGAGCACGGAATGTTGACCGAGCATGGGACGATGCAGGAACTTTTGGAACACCCAAAACAGGCGTGGACCAAGGAATATGCCGCGGCAAATCACCCGGTGAGCAGGGAGGGATGGACATGGACGGACTAATTGCCGAGCACATCAGCAAAACCTATGCTGGCACGCACGGGCTCTCCTTTGCCGCACTCCGGGATGTGTCCATTCATCTGGAGCCCGGCTCCTTTACCTCCCTGGTGGGAGAGTCCGGCTCTGGAAAAAGCACCCTGGCCCGCCTGCTGATCGGCCTGGAGGCACCGGATCAGGGAAGGATTTTTCTGGATGGGGAGGACACCTCTGGCTGGAACACCGACGACTGGCGAAAACGGCGCACAAAACTCCAGGCGGTCTTTCAGGACGCCAGTGGGACACTGAACCCCATGCGCTCCGTCCGCAGTAATGTGGAGGAGGCCATGGTCAACCTCACCTCCCTCTCGAAGCAGCAGCGCCGGGAACGCATTGGCGAACTGATGGAGTTGACCCATATGGAGGAGCGACTTCTGAATATCCCCGCCCGGCAGCTGTCCGGCGGAGAGCAGCGGCGGCTTTCCCTGGTGCGCGCCATGTCGATCCGGCCCAAGTACCTCATTCTGGATGAAGTGCTCAGCGGCCTCGATCTGATCTCCGCCGATGCCGTCATGCGTGTCCTGGAACAATACCACCGGGAGTTTGACTGTGCGTTTCTGCTGATTACCCACGATATGGACAGCGCCTACCGTCTGTCCGACACCATTCTCACGATGCAAGCCGGACAAATCGTCCGTGTTGGCATAAAACAGTAACGAAAGGAAGTAACCTATGAAAAAGAGACTGCTTTCTCTTGCCCTGTGTGGCGCCCTGCTCTGCGGAGCCTTGGCAGGCTGTGGCGGAAACGAAACTCCCGCCACTTCGCAGGAACCGTCCTCCGGACAGACGGAAGAGGAATCCAAGATCCTGACCACCGCGGTCAGTGCAGAACTGAACACCCTCTATCCTCTAAACATGGACGTGCAGAACAACATCGGTACAAAGCTCTGCTATGAGGGCCTTGTCAACTATGAAAACGGGGAGGTTGTCCCCTGCCTGGCGGAGAGCTGGGAGTTTTCCGATGACGGAACTGCTCTGACCTTCCATCTGAAAGAGGGCGTCACGTTCCACGATGGGACGCCGTTCAATGCAGAGGCAGTCAAGACAGATTTTGAGTTTGCACACCCCAATCCCAATTTCAGCAACATCTCCGCCGTGGCCAAGGTGGAGAGCATTGAGGTCGTGGATGAGTACACAGTGACATTCCATTATCCCAATGCCTATTTCGCCTATCTAATGGACTTCTGCTATCCAGAAACCATGGTCCTGGTATCTCCCGCCGTATTGGAGGAGGGAAACTACCAGTCCATGAACGGCGTGGTGGGCACCGGCCCCTATGTATATGAGGAGATTGTGGACGGCGATTATGTCCGCTTTGTCCGCAACGAGAACTACTGGGGAGAACAGCCCTACTATGATGAAGTCATTGTCAAGTATATCCCCGACGCCTCTGCCCGGCTCCAGGCGCTCCAAAGCGGCGAGATCGACCTGATCTACGGTAGCGCGCTTCTGACCTGGGACGACTATCAGCAGGCCCTCTCTCTTCCCAATATTGCCGGCGCGGTGGCGGAGAGTGATTCCAAGACCCGAAACCTGGTGCTCAATGCCGCCGGCGTTCTGTCTGATTTGAAAGTGCGCGAGGCCGTGGCCTACGCTATCGACAAGGAGACCCTCTCCGAAGGGCTGACCTACGGGGAGGAGACTCCCGCCGACCATCTGTTCCCCGATGGCATCCCCTATACGGATGTGGAACTGAATGTCGTCCGTACCTACGACCCCGAAAAAGCCAACGCGCTTCTGGATGAAGCCGGATGGGTGCTGAATGAGTCCACCGGCATCCGGGAGAAGGACGGACAGGCGCTGTCCCTGAAATACACCTACGACTCCGGAGACGCGCTGAACAAGTCGCTGGCCACAGCGGTCAAGAGCCAACTGGCGGCAGTGGGTATCAATGTGGAGACGGAAGGCCAGGAGATGATGACCTGGTGGCAGGAGGGCGTTGCCGGTAACTACGACCTTATCATGTGGAACACGGAGCAGCCCTATACCAGCCCCCACAATTACTTCATCCCCATGCTGTCCCGCTCTCCCCATGTGCCCAGCCTCACCGCTGTGGAGGGCAGCGACGAGTTCCTGGCTCTGATTGAGGAGTTTCAGACCACAGATGATCCAACCAGAGTTCAGGAAATCTTTGATCAGCTGCTGAACTTTGATAACGACAATGTGCTGGATCTGCCCCTGCTATTTGTCAAGGATATGATCGTCTACAACACGGACAAGATTGCGGGCTACGATTTCTCCAGCACGCCCATGTTCTTTGATGTGCGGTTGATTCAGCCGGCAGAGTGATGAAGCACTGCATTTGCATCCGGCTTTTGAACAATTGAACCCGTGACAAGGAGCCGACCTTAGTAGGCCGGCTCCTTGTTACAGGAAACACTTCCAAAGGGAAGGGGGCAAAATGATTTGGCGCTACACCAGTCTGGCGAGGACTACTTGGAGGCTATTTTGGTCCTACAAAAGCAGAGGGGCATGGTACGCTCCGTGGATGTGGCCCGGCACATGGAGGTGTCCAAGCCCAGCGTGTGCCATGCTGTGGCGACCCTGCGGGACGGAGGCTTTCTCACGATGGACAGCGACTATTTCCTGCATCTGACTGATGTGGGCCGGGAAGTTGCGGAACAGATCTACGAAAAGCACCGTTTCTTTACCGACCGGCTGATCGAGGCCGGCGTAGACCCGGCAACAGCCGAGCGGGATGCCTGCCGGATCGAGCATGTCATCAGCGACGAGAGTTTCCGACGACTAAAGGCAGTTGTGGAAGCAGAGTCATAAGTACAGCAAAAGGAGGGGGACGTGTGGACGGCCCTCTCCTTTTGCCATCGGGAGGAACTACATTGAACGAAATCATCGTCGTCCGAGTTACAGACCCGGACGGCAGTTTATTTCAGGCAATCATGGATGCGCTGAAGGACAAGTGGACGGAGATAATTCATGTCACTGCCCCGTTCTCCACCGTGCTGCGTATCGGAGAACTGGAGATCTATCATGAGCACCGCCGGGTACTGATGGCTGGCAGGGAAGTGCGACTCAACCATGGCGAGTATGCCATGCTTTCCTGTATGGCCAAAAGGCCAGGTCGGATTTACACAAAAGAGCAACTCTATGCTGCGGCGTGGGACGAGACCTATCCCCATGGTTCCAGTGCTGTAGAAAACACCATTTACCGACTGAGGAAAAAGTTGGAACCAGATCCGAGGAACCCAGTTTATGTCAAGACAGTGATCAGAGCCGGGTATAAAATAGAAATTCCAGAGAAGCCCTGGCAGCAGGGAGATGACTGCACACAATAATTCTGACCAATCAGAGCAAAACCGGCTAAACAGGGCAGACAACGGAGCATCCGTCCGATAAAATAATTCGCTGTGAGGAGGCCGGTCGGCGTCCTATTTTTCAACACACGGGTTAGCAGTATCTAACTAAAGGAGAGTGCATTATGTCTGAACCAATGAAGCGCCGCGGGATGAGCGGCAAAGATGTCATTACTGTAGGAATTTTCTCTGCCATTTACTTCGTCATCAACTTCGCCTTCATGCTCCTGGGCGGGCTGCATCCGCTGCTGTGGATCTTGATGCCCGGCTTCATCGCCCTGTTCACCGGCATTCCATATCTTATGATGTGCGCCAAGGTACAAAAGGTAGGCTCTGTCCTCCTGATGGGCCTCATCACCGGCCTCATCTACTATGTCACTGGACAGTTTACCGTGGTGATCCTGGTGTCCTTTGTCATCGCTTGCGGCTTGGCGGAGCTCATCCGGGGCCTCACCCATTACCGGAGCATGGCCGGAAACCTGGTATCCTTTGTGCTGTTCTCGGTAGGCATGGTGGGTTCTCCGCTTCCTATCTGGCTGATGCGGGATGAGTTCCTGCAGCAGATTACGGAGCAGGGGATGCCGGCGGACTATGTAAATACCCTGGCAGCTCTTTCCTCCAACGTCATGCTGGTGGTGCTGTTCCTGGCGCCTGTCGTGGGAGCGGTTATCGGCGGGCTGATCGCCCGGGCCATGTTCCGCAAGCACTTTGAGAAAGCCGGCCTGGTGTGAGATGGAAACGGAGCAGCGCATATTTGACCCGCGGGCGGGATTGTGGCTGCTGATTGGCGCCAATGTCATCGCTTTCCGTCCCCACACCTTTTGGCTGGAACTGGCTTTGATCGGGCTGCTTTTGGCGCTGATGCTCGTCCACAGAAGATTTGCAATGGCCATAAAATGGGCGGTAGGATACTGCGCGCTGGTGGTCTTCCAGCAATTCATCCTGCCGGTGTCCCCCATGATCATCGCCACCAGCTTCACCATCTTCGCCACCTACACCCGCCGGATGTTCCCATGCCTGATGACGGGAGCATTGATGCTGACCTGCACCCCGCTGCGATATCTGATCGTAGCCCTGCGGCAGTTACATATCCCCCAGAAGCTGATTGTGGCCATTTCTGTGACTCTGCGGTATTTCCCCGCCATCCGGGAGGAGGTGGGCTACATCCGGGACGCCATGAAGCTGCGGAACATCCGGGGCCTTGACCGCCTGGAGTGTACGGTGATGCCTCTCATGGTATCCGCCACGGAGACGGCGGAGGAGTTATCCGCTGCGGCTGTGACCCGTGGGATCGAAAACCCGGCCCGCAAAACCAGCGCCGTATCCCTGCGCATGCCTGCTGCGGACTGCATTGGCATGCTGGCAGTTTTCATCTTGCTGGTGCTCTCATATGTGGTACAATAAGAGGTGAGCGGACATGATTTCGATTGACCATGTTTCTTTCGGCTACGGGGAAGCGCAGGAGACGCTCTCCCAAGTCAGCACGGTCATCGCGCCGGGGGAGTGCGTCCTGCTGTGCGGGGCCTCCGGCTGCGGCAAGACTACGGTGACAAAGCTGATCAACGGCCTGATCCCGTCCTTTACCCCCGGCTGCCGCCTGGAAGGGCGGGTAGAGGTGGACGGACTTGACCCGGGAACGACACCCATGTACGAGCTGGCCCGGAAAGTCGGCTCCGTATTCCAGAACCCCAAATCCCAGTTCTTCAATCTGGACACGGACAGTGAACTGGGCTTCGGTCTGGAAAATGAGGGTCGGCCGCCGGAGGAGATCCGAAGGCGGGTGGCGGATACGGTGGAGGCCCTGCACCTTCAGGAATTGCAGAGGCGGAGCATCTTCTCCCTGTCCGGCGGGCAGAAGCAGCTGCTGGCCTTCGGCTCGGTCTATGCCATGGGCCCGGAGGTTTTTGTGCTGGACGAGCCCACGGCCAATTTGGACCAGGACGCCATCGCTCGGCTCCACGACCAGATTGCCTGTTTGAAACATCAGGGCCGCACGGTGGTGATCGCGGAGCATCGGCTGTATTTCCTTACAGATCTGATCGACCGGGCGCTCTATCTGCGGGACGGGGTGCTGGAGCGCACCTTCAACCGGGAGCAGTTCTGCGGCCTGACGGAACAAGAGCGGGAGGAACTGGGGCTTCGGACCCTGACGCCGGCGGCCTGTACCCTGCCTGCTGTGGCGCCAGCGGGCACGAAAGAAGGTTTGTCCGTAGAGGGATTGACCTGTGCCTATCGGAAAGAACCTGCTGTGTTTCAAGGCCTGTCCTTTTCAGCCCGCCCGGGGGAAGTGGTGTCCATTACCGGGCCCAACGGCGTGGGTAAGACCACCCTCTCCCGGTGCCTGTGCGGACTGATCCGGGAACAGGCTGGACAAATCCGACTGGATGGCAGGCATCTGAACCGGAAGGAGCGGCAGAAGGCGGCGTTCTGCGTCATGCAGGATGTGAACCACCAGCTCTTCTCCGACAGTGTGTGGGGCGAGTGCCGAATGTCCGCGCCGGATGCGCCTGATTCGACCGTGGAAGAAGTATTGGACAGCCTCCATCTGCTGCCCTTCCGGGAACGACACCCCATGTCCCTCTCCGGCGGGCAGAAGCAGCGGCTGGCGGTGGCCACGGCGCTTCTTTCCGAGAAACCGATCTTGATTTTTGACGAGCCCACCAGCGGTCTGGACTATGCCCGCATGGTGGAAGTGTCCGGGGTGATCCGAAACCTGGCCCGGCAGGGGCGGATTGTGTTGGTGGTCACCCACGACCAGGAGTTCTTGCAGCGCGCCTGCGACCGGGTGCTGCGGCTCTGAAAGGAGGGGAATCCATGTTGGAGCGCATCATGGCGGACAACGGCTTTCCCAGCCCCGTAGCAGAGAGCGGAGGATGCCGGGTATTCCAGTTTCACAGTGATACCGGGGAGGGGATCATGACCCAGTATGACCTGTTTCCCGGCGTCTATCTCATGTATAACGACTTCCACATGGAGAGTTATAACTCCGTGTTCCGCACCATGGAAGATATGCTGTGCATCGACTACTGCCGCCAGGGCCGGATGGAGTACCCGGCGGGGCCGGATACCTACTCCTATGTGGAGGCCGGGGACCTGAAACTGGACCGCCGGCTGGAGCACCAGGGCCACTTCACCTTTCCGCTCTCCCACTACCACGGCATTACCATCGGGTTCACCCTGCCTCTTGCCGCCCAGTCCCTGAAGGAGTGGGTGAGGGAGTTCCCGGTGGATCTGGGGCGGCTCCAGGAGAAATTCTGCGCCGGCCGTCATCCCAGGGTGATCCACGGGGCGCCCTCTGTGGACCACATCTTCCAGGAACTCTATGCGGTGCCGGAGCAGATCAAACTGCCCTACTTCCGCATCAAGGTGCTGGAACTGCTGCTGTACCTGGACGCCCTGGAACTGGACGGGAGGACAGAGAAGCCCTACTTCTACAAATCTCAGGTGGAAAAGGTAAAGGCCGCCCACCGCCTGCTGACAGAGGATCTGGAGCGGCACTACACCATCGCGGAACTTTCAGCGCGTTTCTCAATCCCTGCCACAGCCCTGAAGGAGTGCTTCAAGTCGGTCTACGGCCAGCCGGTCAATACCTATATGCGGAACCTCCGCATGGACCGGGCCGCCCTGCTCCTCCGTCAGGAGCCCCAGACCAGCGTGGCGGAGATCGCCGGGCGGGTGGGGTATGACAGCGCCAGCAAATTCGCCGCCGTGTTCAAGGAGGCCAAGGGGAAGACCCCGCTGGAATACCGGCGGGAAGGGCGGTAAATGTTTTCGTCCAAACGGGACCGAACCGGCGCGCCGGAGCGGACAGGAACAAAGTATCTCTCTATAATCGTTGTAGTTAGCGTGAGCGAACTACAACGATTTTTCTTTGAGAGGAGTGCTGTGTATGAAGGAGAGGACCTGGCTTGGCATCCTGCTGTCCTTCGCTGCGCCCTGCCGGGGGAAGATGGCCGCCTCTGTGGTGCTGGCTATCCTCAGTGTGGCGGGCGGCTTTGTGCCATACCTTGGCGTCTATCAGATCATCCGGCTGTTTCTGGAGCGGCAGGCCAACTGGGAGGGCATCCTGTTCTGGTGCGGCGTATGCCTTGCGGGTTACGCCATCAAGGTGGCGGGCTACGCCTTGTCCACCATGCTGGCCCATGTATCCGCCTACACCATTCTGGAGGGCCTGCGCCTCCAGGCGGCGGACCGGCTTATGGGGGCGCCCCTGGGAGAGGTGGACTCCCGGCCTATCGGCGCCATGAAGAGCACCATCGTGGACCGGATCGAGGACATCGAGCCACCCCTGGCCCACATGATCCCGGAGCTGAGTTCCAACATCCTGCTGCCCCTGGTGGTGGCTATCGCCATGTTTGCCATCGACTGGCGGATGGGGCTGGCCCTGCTGGTGACCATCCCCGTGGCACTGATTCCCATGGCATTTGGGCTGCGGACTTATAACAAAAACTACGCCGCCTACATGGTGGCCAACGCCCATGTGAACAGCGTCATTGTGGAGTATGTGGAGGGTATCCAGGTAGTGAAGGCGTTCAGCCAGGGGGAGCGATCCTATCAGAAGTTCGCCCAGGCGGTGTCCTCCTTCAAGGCATTCACCATGGACTGGTACCGCTGCACCTGGGCCTCCATGAACCTGTGCCTCGCCATCCTGCCCACTACCCTGCTGGGGACGCTCCCCATGGGGATCTATCTCTATCAAACAGGAGTGCTGGACCCGGCCCAGGTGACGCTGTGCCTGATGATGGCCCTGGGGATCGTGACCCCGCTCATGAGCGCCACCGCTTTCATCAACTCCATGAAGAGCATGCAGTTTGCCGTAAAGGATACCCGGGAACTGCTGGATCTGCCCCAGCTGTCCCAGGCGGAGCGGGATATGCCCCTGGATGGATGCAGTATTCAACTGAAGGATGTGTCCTTCTCCTACGGCGGCAGCGATGGGAAGGAAGTGCTCCACCATCTGGACCTGACCATCCCCCAGGGGAAGTTCACAGCCTTGGTGGGGCCCTCCGGCGGCGGAAAGTCCACCATCGCCCGGCTGGCGGCCCGGTTCTGGGATGTGACCGACGGCTCCATCACCCTGGGCGGGCGGGACATCCGGGAACTGCCTCTGAAACAGCTCTCCCGAGAGATCAGCTTCGTCACCCAGGACAACTTTCTCTTTGACTGCTCCCTGAAGGAGAACATCCGGCTGGGAAGGCCGGGGGCCTCGGACGAGGAGGTGTTCGCAGCCGCCAGGGCAGCCCAGTGCGAGGAGTTTATCGGCCGTCTGGAGCACGGCTGGGACACCGCCGCTGGGGACGCGGGCAAGCAGCTCTCCGGCGGAGAGCGTCAGCGCATCGCCATCGCCCGGGCAATTTTGAAGGACGCGCCCATCGTCATTTTGGACGAGGCCACCGCCTTCACGGACCCGGAGAATGAGGACAAGATCCAGAGGTCCATCATGGCCCTCTCAAAAGGAAAGACCCTGCTGGTGATCGCCCACCGGCTGTCCACCATTCAGAATGCGGATCAGATCGTGGTGCTGGAGAAGGGGCAGATCGTGGACAGAGGCACCCAGAGTGAACTGCTCTCCCGCTGCCCGCTGTATCAGGCGCTTTGGGCGGCTCATGTTGGGGCACGGAGCTGGGCCGTGACATCGGGTGAAAAGGAGGGAAACTGAGATGTTTCAAAGTGTCGGACGCATATTGAGGTGGGCGAAGGGCTACCGGAGACGCATGATTCTGGGCTTTGTCTGCTCCTTCTTTGCCACCTGGTGTACCGCCGGGCCGGTGATGCTGGCCGCCTGGGCCTTGGGCCGGTTGATCGGGAACGCCTGGGGAGAAAACGAAATCTCCGCTTCGCTCCCTTGGCTGTGCCTGGTCGGGATCACGGCGCTGATTTTGCTGCGGTTCCTCTTCACCTACTGGAAGAACCGGCTCCAGGAGAGCATCAGCACGGAGCGGGCGGCAGACCAGCGCATGGAACTCGGGGATATGCTGAAGCGGGTATCCCTGGGGTACTTCGCCAGGAACAATCTGGGGGACATCCTGACCGCCCTCACCACGGAGCTGAGCACGCTGGAACTCCAGAGCATGAAGATGGTGGATGCGGTGATCAACGGCTATATCCAAGTGGCGGTGATCCTGCTGTGCGTGGCCATCTTCTGCCCGCCTGCGGCTCTGGTGGCGCTGGTCGGCGTCCTGGTATCCGCCTTTGCCCTGCGGGGCATTGGGCGGCAGAGCGCCCGCACCGCCCCAGTGGGCCACCGCGCCCAGGAGGCGCTGTCCGGCGCGGCCATCGAGTACATCCACGGCCTGCCGGTGGTGAAGTCCTTCGGCCAGGACGGCGTATCTGTCCAGCGGTTCCGGGATGCCTGCCGGGCCAATAAGGCTATCCGGATCAAGAACGAGTTCGGCTTCGTGCCCTGGAACTGCCTGCACCTGTTCGCCCTGCGGGTGGCGTCCGTGGGGCTGGTCCTCACCGCCGGGCAACAGGCTCTGATGGGGGCTTTGCCCCTCCCGTATTTTCTGATGATCGCTCTGTTCTCCTTCACCATCTTCGGGAGCGTGGAGGCCATCAACGACGCGGCTCACATCCTGTCGGTGACGGACTCCGTACTGGATCGGCTGGAGGAGCTGGAGCGTACCGACTTCATTGACAAGGATGGGCGGGAGATTACTCCGGAGCGGTTCGATGTGGACCTCTCCCATGTGTCCTTTGGCTACGGCCAGCGAGAGGTGCTCCACGATGTGACCTTCACCGCGCCCCAGGGGACCACCACCGCCATTGTAGGGCCGTCCGGCTCGGGCAAGAGCACCATTTGCAATCTGGTGGCCAGGTTCTACGATGCGGACAGCGGGACCGTGTCCGTCGGCGGCCACGACGTGCGGGAATTTACTTGCGAGAGCCTGTTGCGGAACATCTCCATGGTCTTTCAGAATGTGTATCTCTTCCAGGACAGCGTGGAGAACAACATCAAGTTCGGATGCCCCGACGCCACCCATGAGCAGGTGGTGGCCGCCGCCAGGGCCGCCTGCTGCCACGACTTCATCATGGCCCTGCCAGATGGGTATGACACAGTGGTCGGGGAGGGCGGCTCCACCCTTTCCGGCGGGGAGAAGCAGCGCATTTCCATCGCCCGGGCCATCTTGAAGGACGCCCCTATTGTCATCCTGGACGAGGCTACAGCCAGCGTGGACCCGGAGAACGAGCACCTGATCCAGCAGGCCCTGTCCGCCCTGACGAAAGGAAAGACCATCCTCACCATCGCCCACCGGCTGGCCACCATCCAGCACGCCGATCAGATCCTGGTGGTGGAGGATGGCCGCATCGTTCAGCGGGGCACCCATGCGGAGCTGATGACCCAGGGCGGGCTGTACCGGCGGTTCATTGAGATCCGGGAGCAGGCAGAGGGCTGGAGGCTGGCATGAAGGATAGAGGAAAACAGTCTCTCTATGCGTCGGGCGAAGATTATCTGGAGGCCATTCTGGTGCTCAAAAAGCAGAAAGGCATGGTTCGCTCCGTGGATGTCGCCCGGCACCTGGAGGTCACAAAGCCCAGCGTCTGCAATGCGGTGGCGACCCTGC
>OERW01000204.1_pt1 | contig 15266 bp, 15 predicted proteins | sample 1540091 | NCBI WGS metagenome assembly OERW01 (sample SAMEA3891889, study PRJEB23780) | metagenome | biome: terrestrial biome; feature: animal house; material: Caecal content | place: Italy | collected 2015-05-05 | reverse complement strand
ACTTCCAGAAGAAAGCCGAATAGGGAGGCAGCTCGCTGCCGCCGCCGAAGTCGTGCAGCTTGCCGGTGATCAGATCGACCGCCTGCCCGCACTTTGCGTCAAAGTGCGCGACATAGGGCTGGTCGTCAATGTTGACCGCAACCAACACACGCTCGCCCTCGGCGATGCGCTCCCAGATGCACTGCTTGTTGGTCAGGACGACCTGCTTGAAGTCGCCGTAGCACAGCGCCTTGCTCTCGCGGTGCGCCTTGGCAAGGGCAGCGATCCAGTCGGTCAGCTCGTTCCACTCCGGCTCGTCAAACGACGGACGCAGCGCGTCGTCGCCCTGATGCTTTTCGCCCTTGGCGCCCCATTCGCTGCCGTAGTATACGCACGGGATGCCCGGCATGCCGAACTGCAGCGCATAAACGAGCGGCAGGTGCTTGGGGTTGGTCAGGATGGAGGCGATGCGGGTGACATCGTGGTTGTCCACAAAGTCCAGCAGGTGCTTGCCGCGGTACAGTGTCCAGTTTTCCGGGCCGAACTGACGCAGCAGGGAGTGGGTGATCTCGAACAGATTGAGGCTGTTCATCGAGGAGTACAGCCCCTTGTAGCACTCATAGTTGGTGCAGGAGTGCAGCATCTGGTCGCCGACAAACTGGTTGTAATCGCCGTGCAGCAACTCGCCGACGAGGAAGAAGTCGCGGCCAAGGCTGTCGCAGAAGGAACGAAGCTGACGGATGAAGTCCTTGTCCAGACAGTAGGCCACGTCCAGACGCAGGCCGTCAATGTCAAACTCCTCGACCCACAGGCGGATGCAGTCGAAAATATGCTGTACAACCGCCGGATTTTTCAGATTCAGCTTGACCAGCTCGTAATGGCCTTCCCAGCCTTCATACCAGAAACCGTCATTATAATTGGAGTTGCCGTCAAACGAGATATGGAACCAATCCTTATAAGGGGAGTCCCATTTCTTTTCCTGTACGTCGCGGAATGCCCAGAAGCCGCGGCCGACGTGGTTGAACACACCGTCGAGCACGACCTTGACGCCGCTTTCATGCAGCGTTTCGCACACGGCGGCGAAGTCCTTGTTGGTACCGAGACGGCAGTCGACCTTGCGGAAATCGCGCGTGTCGTAGCCGTGGCTGTCGGATTCAAAAATCGGGGAGAAGTAGACCGCGTTGCAGCCGAGCTTTGCAATGTGCTCTGCCCAGTCCGTGACCTTGCGGATGCGCGGGACGATTTCGCCATCGTTGACGCGCGGTGCACCGCAGAACCCGATGGGGTAGATCTGATAGAATACGCTTTCATAAGCCCACATGGTAATTGCCCCTTTACAATTAGAGTCACTACCAGTATACTATGATTTGACAAAAATACAAGCGCGCAGAAAAATATTGCCGTTTTACGGAAAAAGCACTTGCAAAGCGCGCCGGGATATGGTATCATATTTCGGTAACACGGGCATTCCTCTGCTTATTTGTAGGGAAAATAGGGCAAGAATGTCTAAGACGAAAGGATGACAGAAAGATGGATCTGGTCAAAGTACTGTCCGAGCAGCAGCTCAAGAGCGACCTGCCGGAGCTCAAGATCGGTGATACCGTTAAGGTACACGCGAAGATCAAGGAAGGCAACCGCGAGCGTATTCAGATTTTCGAGGGCATTATCATTGCCAAGAAGCACGCCGGCGTTAACCAGACGGTTACCGTTCGCCGCATTTCCTATGGCGTAGGCGTTGAAAAGACGTTCCCGGTACACTCCCCGAACGTTGCTAAGTTCGAGGTTGTGCGCAGCGGTAAGGTCCGCCGCGCCAAGCTGTACTACCTGCGCGGCCGCGTAGGCAAGGCTGCCAAGGTTGCCGAGAAGGTTTGATTTTTTATTCAACCGAACACACAAAAGCGGGGAGCGTCAGCTCCCCGTTTTTGCTTTCTGACGGGATTTGCTCTTGCACTGAGAGGGCGATGCCGCTATAATAAAATCGTATGCTTATCTTTTTTGGAGGAATCACAATGCAGAACGCGCATAACGGGGAGAAAAAGAAGGTCGAGGGCCGTTTTTCTAGCGAGCTGTTCGGCTGGGGCGAGTCCCTGATGACCGTGCTGATCTTTTTTGTCGTGGTGTTTACCTTTTTTGTGCGGCTGATCGGCGTGGACGGCTCGTCCATGTATCCGACGCTGCAGGATCATAATATCATGCTGGTCAGCAACCTGTTCTATACACCGGAAAAGGGCGATATTGTCGTGCTGAATAAGGCCGGCTTCTGGAACGATCAGCCGATCGTCAAGCGCGTGATCGCGACGGGCGGCGATACGATCGATATTGATGAGGTGACCGGCGACGTGATCGTCAACGGCGAAGTACTCGATGAGCTGTACATCGCGGAAAAAATCAACACACTGGAAAAGATGGGTGACTGGACCTACCCGCAGACCGTGCCGGAGGGCTGCCTGTTTGTCATGGGCGACAACCGAAACTATTCGACTGACAGCCGTTCGGCTGATCTTGGCATGGTAGACGAGCGCTATGTGCTTGGCCATGTGCTGAGCGTTGTGTTCCCGTTCAGTTCGTTCGGATCGGTGGCGTAAGCGTATGAATATTCAGTGGTATCCCGGTCATATGACCAAAACCCGCCGACAGATGGCGGAATATATCAAACAGGTGGACGCGGTGTGCGAGGTCGTGGACGCGCGCATCCCGCAGGTGTCCCGCAACCCGGATATGGACGAGATCGCCGCGGGTAAGCCGCGCCTGATGATCCTCAACCGCATCGATCTGGCCGACCCGGCAAAGACCGCGGTGTGGGCGAAGCATTTCCGCGCGCAGGGGATGGCGGTCATCGAGACCGACAGCCGCAAGGGACAGGGCACGCAGGCGTTTGCCAATGCGGTGCGCACGCTGCTTGCGGATAAGATTGCGCAGTGGAACGAAAAGGGGCTGGTCGGCAAGGCGGTGCGCGTTATGGTTGTCGGCATCCCGAACGTTGGCAAGTCGACGTTCATCAACCGCATCCTCGGCCGCAAGTCCGCCAAGGCGGCGGACAAGCCGGGTGTAACGCGCGGCAGCCAGTGGTTCCGCGTTGAGGGTGGTATTGATCTGCTCGATACGCCGGGCATCCTTTGGCCTAAGTTTGATGACGAGCGTGTCGGCATCCTGCTTGCTTGTACGGGTGCAATCCGCGATGATATTCTGGATGTCGAGACGTTGGGCTGCAAGCTGATGGAGCTGCTTGCCGTGCAGGCACCGCAGGCGATCGCGGAGCGGTATGGCGTGACCCTGCCGGAGGAAAGCGATTTCCCCGGTTATGATATGCTGCAGCAGGCCGGGCGGCGGCGCGGCTTCCTGCTGCGCGGCGGCGAGATCGACACCGAGCGAATGGCACATATCCTGCTCGATGAGTTCCGCGGCGGCGTGCTTGGCCGCATTACGCTGGAAACGCCGGAGGATTATGCCGAATGACGTGGGAGTTTGAAGAAAAAGCGTGGCAGAACGGCTATTCCGCCGTCTGCGGCGTGGATGAGGCCGGACGCGGCCCGCTGGCAGGGCCGGTGTGCGCGGCGGCAGTTATTCTGCCGGCTGGTATCGTGATCGATGGTCTGAACGATTCGAAAAAGCTGACGGAGAAAAAGCGCGAAGCGCTGTTTGACGTCATTACCGAAAACGCTATTTCGTGGTCGGTGTCCCTTGTGGATGAAACCGTGATCGACGAGATCAATATCCTGCAGGCAACCTACCGCGCGATGCAGCAGGCGGTCGAAGGGCTGCCGCGTCCGGCGGATTTCGTCTATGTGGACGGCAACCGTTCGGAGGGGCTGACCCTGCCGCACGAGTGCGTCGTGTCAGGCGATGCGCGTATTCCGAGCATCGCGGCGGCGTCCATTATCGCCAAGGTGACGCGTGACCGGCTGATGCGCGACTTTGCCGTACGCTATCCGGCGTATGGCTTTGAAAAGCACAAGGGCTACGGCAGCCGCGCGCACTATGCTGCGCTGCTCGAGCATGGCCCGTGCCCGATCCACCGGCGCACCTTTCTTAAGAAATTCTACGAAAAACACCCTGAGGCGCCGCGATGAAAGGCGCGTGGGGGGAGCAGGCGGCGCGCGTCTATCTCGAGCGGAAAGGCTACCGCACGGTGGAGACGAATTTCCGTACCCGGTTTGGGGAAATAGACATCATTGCCGCACAGGGGAAATATATTGTTTTCGTCGAGGTCAAGACGCGCAAAAGCGACCGCTTTGCCGCGGCGCGCGAGTTCGTCACCCCGGCCAAGCAGCAGCGCATTATCGCGGCTGCGTCGCTGTGGCTGCGGCAGCATCCGACCGAAAAACAGCCGCGCTTCGACGTGATCGAGGTATACGGTAAAGAGGGGACGGCTGCTGTGCCGCGCATCAATCATCTTGAAAATGCCTTTGGAGGGTGAGCATGAAGCTGTTTGATCTGCATTGCGACACCTTATATGAATGTTGCGAGACAGGCAAGCGCCTGCGGGAGAATGACCTGCATGTGAACTTTGCCGCCGCGCAGCGTTATACCCATTACGTGCAGTTTTTTGCGCTGTTTTGCGGGGCGCGTGCGCCAAGTGAGGCACAGGCGTGCGGCCGCGACTGCCTGCTGGATACCCCGGCGAACGAGCGGCTTGCCCGCATGCTGCAAACGGCGCAGCGTGAGTTTGTCGATAATGTCGATTGGCTGACATTCTGCCGCTCGGCGGCAGATTTACAGGCAGCGGCTGACGCAGGAAAGACGGCGGCGTTTTTGTCCATCGAGGGAGCGGAACTGCTGCCCGACCGGCCGGGCGCGCTCGAAACTGCCTATGACGCGGGCGTGCGGCTGATTACACTGACATGGAACTATCGCAGCCGTTTCGGTTGTTCGGCAGCGGTGGGTCAGGACGAGGGATTGACCGATGCGGGCAAACAGCTCGTGCGGGACTGCGCGGAAAAAGGCATCCTGATTGACGTGTCGCATCTGTCCGAGCGCGGTTTCTGGGATGTGTGCGAGACGGTCGATATCCCGTTTGTCGCTACGCACAGCGACAGCCGCGCCTTGTGCCGCCATCCCCGCAACCTGACCGACCGGCAGTTTTGCGAGATCGCGCGGCGCGGCGGGTTGGTCGGCGTCAATCTGTATACACCCTTCCTCGTGCGGCAGAGTGACTCGGTGATCGATGACGCGATCGATCACATCGAGCGGTTTGTCGGCATGTACGGCGAGAAAACGGTCGCGCTTGGCTGCGATTTCGATGGCTGCGACCAGCTGCCCGCGGGCATCGACGGGCTGGGCGATGTTTACAAGCTTGCCGACCGCATGCTTCAGCTTGGCTATCAGCAGGACGTGGTCGACGGCCTGTTTTACGATAACGCGTATGCGTTCATACAAAAAATGCTGTAATAAACCCTACGACAACAGCGGAGGTTGAAAATATGGAATATGTAAGCACAAGGGATAAGTCCCGCATGGTTTCGGCGGCCTACGCGATCGCCAACGGCATCGCGCCGGACGGCGGCCTGTACTGCCCGACCGCGTTCCCGGCTCTGACTGCGGAGGATTGGCACGCGTTGGCGAACCTCGATTATAAGGGTCGCTCGGCGCGCATCCTTGGCAAGTTCCTGACCGATTTTTCGGGCGAGGAACTGGCCGATTATGCTTCCAAAGCCTATGCGGACGACAAGTTCGGCGGCAGTGATACGGCGCCGGTTGTTGCGCTGGACGGCGGCAAGCATATGCTCGAGCTGTGGCACGGCCCGACCTGTGCGTTCAAGGACATGGCGCTGCAGATGCTGCCGCACCTGCTGACCGCTTCGCTGCGCAAGACCGGCGAGACGCGCACGGCCTGCATTCTGGTTGCGACTTCGGGCGACACCGGCAAGGCGGCGCTCGATGGTTTCCACGATGTCGAAGGCACCAAGATCATGGTTTATTACCCGGTCGACGGTGTGTCGCCCATGCAGAAGCTGCAGATGGTCACGCAGGAGGGCGAAAACGTCGAAGTCGTCGCTATCCGCGGCAATTTTGACGACGCGCAGAGCGCGGTCAAGCGCATCTTTACCGATGAGGCCACGCGTGCGCAGCTTGACCGCGATGGCATGATGCTGTCCTCGGCCAATTCGATCAACTGGGGCCGTCTCGCACCGCAGATCGCTTACTATGTCTCTGCCTACTGTGATATGGTGAAGTCCGGTGCCGTTAGGATGGGCGAAAAGGTCAATATCTGCGTGCCGACCGGCAACTTCGGCAATATCCTTGCGGCGTATATCGCAAAGCGTATGGGGCTGCCGGTGAACAAGTTTATCTGTGCGTCCAACCGCAATAATGTACTGACCGACTTTTTCAAAAAGGGCGGCGCGTACGACAAAAACCGCGATTTCTACACCACGACCTCGCCCTCGATGGACATCCTGATTTCGTCCAACCTCGAGCGCCTGCTGTTTATTGCGTCTGACTTTGATGATGCGCTGGTGCGTGACCTGATGCAGTCGCTGAACACGGACGGCCATTACCAGACGCCGGAGGCAGTCTTTGCCAAGATTGCGGCGGACTTCGATGCGGGCTGCTGCGACGATGCACAGGCGGCGGACACCATCCGCGCGCTGTGGGAGAAGGAGCATTATCTGTGCGATCCGCACACGGCGGTTGCGGTGCGCGTGTACGAGGACTACCGCGCACGCACGGGCGACCAGACGCCGACCGTTATCGCGTCGACCGCTTCGCCGTTTAAGTTCTGCCGTGCGGTCGTTGAGGCGCTCGGCGGTACGCTGGAAAAGGACGACGTGACCCAGCTCGATGTGCTGACGAAGCTGACCGGTGTTGCTGCACCTGCGCCGCTCGCGGCGCTCGCGGGCAAGACGCCGCGCTTTGACCGCGTGGTGGACAAGTCCGAGATCCTGCAGACGGTCGATCTGCTGAAAGGAATGTAAGCATGGCGCTGTTTACGCTGGCCGACCTGCATCTGGCGACGGGCGTGCAAAAGCCGATGGACATTTTCGGCGGACGGTGGCAGGGCTACACGGAAAAGATCGTCAAAAACTGGCGCGCGCTCGTCTCACCGGAGGATACGGTGGTCGTAGGCGGCGATATTTCGTGGGGCATCAGCCTGAAGGAGGCGCAGGGTGATTTTGCACTGCTGGACGCGCTGCCGGGGCGCAAGCTCATCCTCAAGGGCAACCATGACCTTTGGTGGGAGACTGCGGCGAAGATGCACCGTTTCCTCGACGAAAACGGCTTTACCACCATCGATTTCCTGCATAACAACTGCTTTTTCTACGGAAAAACTGCGCTGTGCGGTACGCGTGGCTGGCCGTTTGAGGAGGATTTTTCCGACCCGCACAACGAGAAGATCTTCCGCCGCGAGCTGATGCGGCTGGAAGCGTCGTTAAAGCTCGGCGCAGCGCAGCAGCCGGAGGAGATCATCTGTTTTCTGCATTATCCGCCGCTGTATGCGAATTTCCGCTGCGGGCCGATGATCGAACTGATGCAGCGGTACGGTGTTTCGCGCTGTGTTTATGGCCATCTGCATTCGGAGAGCCTGCGCTGGGCGGTAGAGGGCCTGCATGAGGGCATCGAGTGGCGGCTCGTTTCGGGCGATCATGTGGATTTTACGCCGGTTTTTTTGAAAAAATAGAAAAAAGTGTGGAAATCCTACTAATTCTTTGGTAGAATATATAAGATGTAATGAAGTACTTAGGTACTGAAAATAAGGAGTTTGGAAACATGGAACTGAAAAACACGGAAAAGCAGGAGCACAGCGTTGTTGCGCTGACCATCGAGATTTCCAAGGCGGAACTGGAAGCCGCTAAGGACAAGGCGTTTAAGAAGAGCGGCAAGAATATCACTGTGCCGGGCTTCCGCAAGGGTCATGCCCCGCGCAAGATGATCGAGAAGCTGTATGGCGAAGGCGTGTTCTTTGAAGATGCGTTCAATATCCTCTATCCGGAAGCGATGGAGATGGCCGTTGAGAAGTCCGGCATCAAGCCGGTTGGCCGTGCGGACGTCGATCTGGGCGAGCCGGCCGAAGAGGGCGGCCTGACCATTATCGCCAAGGTTCCGGTTGAGCCGGAAGTTGAGCTGGGCGAGTACAAGGGTATCGAGGTCGAGAAGGAGACCGTCAAGGTTCTGGCGGCGGACGTTAAGGCGGAGCTGAACCGTCTGGCGCAGCGCAACGCGCGTACCGAGACCGTTGACCGCAAGGCCAAGAAGAACGATACCCTGGATATCGATTTTGAGGGCTTTGTCGACGGTGTTGCCTTCGAAGGCGGCAAGGCGGAGCACCATGCGCTGACGCTGGGCTCGGGCACCTTTATCCCGGGCTTTGAGGATCAGCTGATCGGCTGCAAGGCGGGCGACGAGAAGGACGTTGTCGTTACCTTCCCGGAAGAGTACCATGCCAAGGAGCTGGCCGGCAAGGAAGCTGTCTTCAAGTGCAAGGTGCACAAGGTTGAGGAGACCATCCTGCCGGACATCGACGACGAGTTCGCCAAGGATGTGTCCGACACCTGCGAGACGCTCGACGACCTGAAGAAGGAGATTTCCGACCGCCTGAAGAAGGAGCGTCAGGAAGCTGCCGACCACAACTTTGAGGAAAAGGTTATCGACGGCCTGATCGAGAAGCTGACTGCGGACATCCCGCAGGCCATGATCGAGGGTCAGATTGATTCGATCGTTCAGGATTTCGGCTATCGCGTACAGATGCAGGGCATGACGCTGGATCAGTACCTGAAGATGACTGGCACGGAGATGGGTGCGTTCCGCGCCATGTTCCAGGGCCAGGCTGAGCGTCAGGTCAAGAGCCGTCTGGCGCTGGAAAAGGTTGCTGAACTGGAGAACATCGCAATTTCCGACAAGGAACTGGATGAGGAATATGCTAAGATGGCGGAGCAGTACAAGATGGATGTTGAGAAGGTTAAGTCCATCGTTGCGGCTGACGCACTGGCTGCTGATCTGAAGGTTTCCGAGGCACTTGAACTGGTCAAGAAGAATGCCAAGGCGATCAAGCCGGCCGTCAAGAAGAAGGCGGAGGACGAGGCTGCCGAGGAAACTGCGGAGTAATTGTATCTGCCGTTCCGGCAAGGTTGTTCGATGGAAGCTGCATGCTTCCATCGAACTTTTTGAAAGGAGTTTTCCAAGTGAGTTTAGTCCCTATGGTCATCGAGCAGACCGGACGCGGTGAGCGCTCGTTCGATATTTATTCCCGTCTGCTGAATGACCGCATTGTCATGCTGTGCGAGGAAGTCAACGACACGACCGCGTCCTTGGTTGTGGCGCAGCTGCTGTATCTGGAAGCGCAGGACCCGGATAAGGATATTTCGCTGTATATCAACAGCCCGGGCGGCTCGGTTACGGCAGGTATGGCGATCTATGATACGATGAATTACATCAAGTGTGATGTATCCACCATCTGCATCGGTATGGCCGCTTCGATGGGCGCATTCCTGCTTGCGGCGGGCGCTAAGGGTAAGCGTTATGCGCTGCCCAATGCCGAAATTATGATCCATCAGCCGTCCGCAGGGACGCAGGGACAGATCACCGATATGGCGATCCACCTGAAGCGCCTTGAAACGATCAAGAAGCGCATGAATAAGATTCTGTCTGAGAATACCGGTAAGCCGATCGAGGTTGTTACCGCGGATTGCGAACGGGATAACTTCATGTCTGCTGAGGAAGCGGCTGAATACGGCCTGATCGACAAGGTGTTTGACAAGCATTGAAAATTACGGTTATGAATAGGGTAGAGGTGCCAAATGCCGAATTTTGATGATGACAAGACGCTGAAATGTTCCTTCTGCGGCAAGCCGCAGGGGCGTGTCCGCAAGCTGATCGCGGGGCCGGGCGTGTATATTTGCGACGAGTGCATCGGCGTATGCACCAGTATTCTCGATGATGAGCTTGACTTTGCACCTGAGGATCGCGAAGGGCAGTCGATGATCGAGCCGGAGAAGCTGCCCACGCCGCAGGAGCTGAAAGCTGTGCTCGATGAATATGTAATCGGGCAGGAGCGCGCCAAGATCGCGCTTTCGGTTGCGGTTTACAACCACTATAAGCGAATTTACCACCCGAACACCGAGGTGGAGCTGCAGAAATCCAACATCCTGATGCTTGGTCCGTCCGGTTCGGGTAAGACGCTGCTGGCGCAGACGCTGGCAAAGACCTTGCAGGTACCGTTTGCGATCGCAGACGCGACTACGCTGACCGAGGCAGGCTATGTTGGCGAGGACGTTGAAAATATCCTGCTGCGCTTGATTCAGGCGGCGGATTTCGATGTGGAGTTTGCTGAGCACGGTATCATCTATGTCGATGAGATCGATAAGATTGCCCGCAAGAGCGAGAATCCCTCGATCACACGCGATGTATCGGGTGAAGGCGTGCAGCAGGCGCTGCTCAAAATGCTTGAGGGCACGACGGCTAACGTCCCGCCGCAGGGCGGCCGCAAGCATCCGCATCAGGAGTTTATCCAGATCGACACATCCAACATCCTGTTCATCTGCGGCGGCGCGTTTGACGGGATCGAGGGCATCATCCAGAAGCGCACCGGCAAGCAGGGTATGGGCTTCGGTTCTGAGGTTAAGAGCAAGGACGAGGATCAGACCGACCACCTGCTCGCGCAGATCGAGCCGCACGACCTGATGAAGTACGGCCTGATTCCTGAGTTAATCGGCCGTCTGCCGGCTGTGGTTGCGCTCGATACGCTCGACGAGCAGGCGCTGGTGCGTATTTTGCAGGAGCCGAAGAATGCGCTCGTCAAGCAATACCAGACGCTGTTCGAGATGGACGGCGTGGCGCTTGATTTTGCGCCCGGCGCTCTGGAGGAGGTCGCCAAGACCGCGCTTGCCCGCAAGACCGGCGCGCGCGGCCTGCGCGGCGTGCTCGAGAATGTGATGACCGATATTATGTTCCGTATCCCGTCGGATGAAAGCATCAGCCGTGTGACCATCACACGCGAGACGGTCTTGGGCGAAGGGGAGCCCTTGTTTGAGCGGGAAGGCCGTGCGGCGCTGCCGGCGGGCACGCCTGCGCTGAAAAAGGGCGAAAAACGTTCAAAACCGACGAAAAGCGCTTAACAGATTAGAAAAACGTGGGTAAAACAGTGGTTTTACCCACGTTTTTTGTCGTTTGGAATATGCGGGCGCTTTACAAACCGTAGGAAATATACTATACTAAGTTTATCTAACTATTTTTCCCGCGTGTGAGGAGATAACTATGATTGCAACAAACGGGGTAGAGTTCAAGCGTCTGCCTGTGCTGCCGCTGCGCGGTCTGACCGCGTTCCCCCACATGATTATTCATTTTGATGTTGGGCGCATGATGTCCATTCGGGCGTTGGAAGCGTCGATGAAAAATGGGCAGATGATATTCCTGACAGCCCAGCGTGAGCTGAAAACCGATACGCCCGCGCCGGGCGATCTGTACCAGATGGGTACGGTGTGCATGGTGCGGCAGATCCTGCGTCTGCCGGGTGATAACATCCGCGTGCTCGTGGAAGGCCGCAGCCGTGCGCTGGCGCACCAGTTCAGCGTACCGGAAAAGGACGACGGCTGCATGTTCGCCGAGATTGAGGAGCTGGATGATTACGTCATCGGTGTAACCGAGCGTCGTGCGCAGGCGCTTGTGCGTACCGCGCAGGAGCGCTTTTCCGAATATGCGGAGAACGCCAGCCGCATTTCGCAAGACGTTGAGCTGACTGTCGCTGAGGGCGGCGATCCGGGTTGGCTGGCCGATTATATCGCGCAGAACCTGCCGGTCGAAGTCGAAGTCAAGCAGGAGATCCTCGAAGAGCTGAATGTCACCCGCCGTCTGGCTATGGTGATCCGTCTGCTGGGCGAGGAGACCGAGATCCTCAAGATCGAAAACGAAATTCAGGACGAGCTGAAAAGCCAGATCGATAAAAACCAGCGTGAATACTATCTGCGTGAGCAGATCAAGGTTATTCAGAGCGAACTGGGTGAGCAGGACGTCGCAGCCGAGGCAGAGGGCTATCGCGCGCGTGTGCTCGATCTGCATCTGCCGCAGGAATGTGAGGACAAGCTGATCCGTGAGGTTGACCGCTTTGCCAAGCTGAGCGGATCAAACGCGGAGCAGGGCGTCGTGCGTACCTATCTGGATACGGTGCTTGACCTGCCGTGGAACAAAAAGAGTGAAGAACGGATTGACCTTGCTGAGGCACAGGCCATTCTTGACCGCGACCATTACGGTCTGACCAAGGTCAAGGAGCGCATCATGGAGTTCCTTGCGGTCAAAACGCTTGCGCCTGAACTGCGTGGGCAGGTGCTGTGCCTTGTCGGCCCACCGGGCGTAGGCAAGACCTCGATTGCAAAGTCGGTCGCGGAAGCCATGGGGCGCAGCTATGCGCGCATGAGCCTGGGCGGTGTGCGCGATGAAGCCGATATCCGTGGCCATCGCAAGACCTACATTGGCGCGATGCCCGGCCGTATCATGGACGCGCTGCGCCGCGCGGGTACTTCCAATCCGCTCATTCTGCTCGACGAGATCGACAAAATGGGCAACGACTTCCGCGGCGACCCGGCAGCAGCCATGCTTGAGGTGCTGGACACCGAGCAGAACAGCGCGTTCCGCGACCACTATATCGAATTGCCGTTCGACCTGTCTGACGTGCTGTTCCTGACAACGGCCAACGATCTGTCGACTGTGCCGCGTCCGCTGCTCGACCGTATGGAGGTCATCGAGCTTTCCTCGTACACCGAGGAGGAGAAGCGCCAGATTGCGCAGCACCATCTGCTGCCCAAGCAGATGGACAAGCACGGCCTGAAAAAGGGACAGCTGGTACTGAGTGAGAAGATGCTCGGTCGTGTGATCTCGGGCTATACTCGCGAGGCGGGCGTGCGCCGTTTGGAGCAGCTGCTGGCTAAGATCTGCCGCAAGGCGGCCAAGCACATTGCGGATGGCGGCCGTCGGCTGACTGTGTCGGAAAAGAATCTGGAAGAGCTGCTGGGTGTTGAGAAATACAAGGAGGATGTCGTCTCCAAGAAGGATGAGGTCGGCATCGTCAACGGCCTTGCATGGACAAGCGTGGGCGGTGAGATGCTTGAGGTTGAAGTCGCGGTCGTGCCCGGTACGGGCAAGATCGAGGTGACCGGCAATCTGGGCACGGTCATGCAGGAAAGCGCTAAGGCGGCGGTCACATTTGTGCGCTCCAAGGCACGTGAGCTTTCGATCGACCCGATGTTCTATAAGGATAACGACCTGCATATCCACTTCCCGGAGGCAGCTGTGCCCAAGGACGGCCCGTCGGCGGGTGTGACGATCACGACGGCGCTGGTCTCCGCGCTGACGGAAGCGCCTGTACGCCATGATGTCGCGATGACGGGCGAGGTGACGCTGCGCGGGCGCGTGCTGCCGATCGGCGGCCTGCGCGAAAAGACTATGGCGGCGTACCGCGCGGGTATCAAAACAGTCGTTATCCCGGAGGATAACAAGTCTGACCTGCAGGATATCGAGCCGATCGTGCGCGAAAAACTGCAGTTTGTTACAGCTGCGCACATGGATACCGTGATGGAAACCGCGATTGACTTTACGCGGCGTCCGCGCAAGCGCCGTAAGGTGCAGGGGAACGGCTCCGCTGCGCGGAAAACGGAAACGACGACGGCGGTGATGCAATGAGCATGGAAAAACAAAAACCCCTGGTCAACCTGCATAACGCGGAATTTCTGCGCTCGGCGGTCAAGGAATCGGATTTTCCGCATGATGCGCTGCCGCAGATCGTGTTTGCAGGTAAGTCCAACGTGGGTAAAAGCTCGGTCATCAACAAGATGCTGAACCGCAAGAATTTCGCACGCGTCAGTGCGCAGCCGGGCAAGACCATTCACATCAATTATTTTGTAATCGATAAGAAGCTATATTTGGTTGACCTGCCCGGCTATGGCTATGCCCGCGTGTCCAAGGCGGAGCAGCAGCGCTGGGGTACACTGATGGAGACCTATTTTGCTATGGACCTGCTGACGCTTGGCGTGCAGATTGTTGACATCCGCCACAAGCCCACGCGTGATGACGTGACGATGGCGGACTGGTTCCGCGCATCTGGAAAACCATGGGTTGTGATTGCCAATAAGTTGGATAAGATCAAGAAAAGTCAGCTGGCTGGCAATCTGGCCGAGATTCGGCAGACGCTGCTGTTGCCGGAGGAGGTACCGGTGATCCCGTTTTCTGCGGAAAAGGGGGATGGGCGCGATGAGGTGCTGGAAATGATGTTTGCATATGCCGGAAAGGAAGAGGCCGAATGATGGATTTTTTGCGCCGCATGATGGCTGGGCGATATGGTAGCGACCAGTTGAATAACGCGCTGCTGCTGATTGGCTTGGTGCTGCTGGTGATTGAGTGGATCACCGGCTGGCGATGGATGAGCGCCTTCGTTTTGGCGCTTCTGTTGCTTTGCTATTTCCGTATGTTCTCGCGCAATATTCAGGTGCGTTATGCGGAAAATCAGCGCTTCCTCCGTTGGTGGGGGCCGATCGGTACGCGCCTGCGCAATGCACGTCTGCGTTTTCAGGATCGTAAAACCCATCGGTATTTCAAGTGCCCAAACTGTAAGCAGCGTCTGCGTGTCCCGCGCGGTCGGGGAAAGATAAATATCACCTGCCCGCATTGTCATCAGAGTTTTATTCGTAAGAGTTGAAACGAAAAACTAGATTCCTATGGATAAAATGGAAGAAGATGCTTGCAATTCTCTGAAAAAAAAGTATAATAGAATTACAAATACGAGCAGGGGGCGATTCCAATGACCGTAGATCTTTTGATCGGAAAAATCTACAACAAGCTGAGCAAGGCAGATATAGCTGGAACGCAGGGGAAGGTAGCGGTTCAGTTTAATCTTACCGGTAAGGTAACGGGCGTGTTCTACATAGAGATTCTCAATGGCGTTCTATCTGTCATGCCATACGAGTATATCGACCGTGATGCTTGCGTATCCGGCACGCTGACCAATATGGAGAAGATCCTGAGCGGTAAGCTGGTTCCGCAGGTGGCTATTGCGGAAGGCAAGATTAAGGTAGAAGGCAACGTAGATAAGGTAATGGCATTGGCGGAGTTGCTCAAGTAATTGCAGATTTGCATAACCGATCATGCAAAATATGAACCGTCCGTTTCAAAGAAACGGACGGTTTTTTTACTGCAAAAGCAGATGTTGAGAAAAATAAGAAAATTGTAAAAAAGTGTTGACAAATGGGAGTGGGGGTAGTATACTAATCAAACTGCTTCCGAGAGGGGGGCGGTGAGATCGGAAAACTTTAAAAAGAAACGAAAAAACTTCTTGACAAACGCTTTTCGGTTTGATATACTAGATA
>OERW01000196.1_pt1 | contig 16125 bp, 16 predicted proteins | sample 1540091 | NCBI WGS metagenome assembly OERW01 (sample SAMEA3891889, study PRJEB23780) | metagenome | biome: terrestrial biome; feature: animal house; material: Caecal content | place: Italy | collected 2015-05-05 | reverse complement strand
CCAATGCTGAAATTGTCAACCGCCTGTTGGAAAGCCCGCGCTTTGCAGAAGTCACTTACATGATCGAGCAATATTTTGATGATACGCTGGCCGCTGGTTTCGCCGGACAAAACCAGATGCTTACTACCCTTAGCGCAATGCTGCGCCGGAATGTGAAGACGGATGCCGCTGTGCAGGCTGCCAGAACTGTCAACCGGCAGAAAGTCCCTGTCTATCAGGCAGACCTGACGATGATACAGAATACTTTCATGGCGGCACTGCGGGAAGTGAAGAAAGAAATCGGTAACGATTTTACGGCGGCACAAACCTTGACCAAGGGCATCACCCAGCAGATGTTCTCCGAGTTGACAAAAGGCCAGGATGTCCAGGCACCGACCATCACGCCAGAAATGATTTCCGCCGCTGTCACCCAGAGCGCGGCAGGGATGGACGGTGTGCAAAAGGAAGCGTTGGACAAGTTTGGTCAGGCGTTGACGGAATTTCTCCAATCCACCTTAGACCACGCGCAGGAGAAACAAAATGCCGGCCCTGAGCAATGAGCGGCTGTGCAAGCTGGCGCAGGCAGGGGATACGGCTGCCCGTGATATTTTGCTGGAAAACAATCTGGGATTCATCCGAAAAATCGCGTTGGAGCAATACCGGAGCATGGGTCTGGATGAAAATGATATTGGAATGGATTTAGATGATTTAGTGCAGGAGGGAAGTATCGGCCTGCTGAACGCGATTCCTTTATTTGACGCCGGACGGGGTATGAAATTCCTGACCTATGCGGCACCGGCAATCCGCAATGCCATGACGGACTGCATTCGCGCAGCCCTCGCTCAGTTTGAACAACGGATGGTGGATAAGAAAGACGGCCCCGGCTTCCAGAGAGTATATCTGGATGACGTTCTCTCAGATGATGAACGGATGCTGCGAATCGAAGCCATAGCCGACCCTTACACTCAAACGCCAGAGCAAATCTATATCCAAAAAGAACAGCTAATGGAATTGTATGCGGCGATGGACAAGCTGACTGCCAGAGAGCAGACTTATCTGCTGTATCGCTATGGATTTACCGATGGTATTGAGCACCCGCTGATCGGCACAGCACTCCATTTCCATCTCAGCGAGAGCCGGACGAAGAAGGTTGAGGGCGAGGCGATGGACAGTCTGCGCGGGAAGCTGCCGTGGTGGTTCTGATACGATGGTAAGCAGCTGCTGACGGGGCTTTGATATACCTTTGTTCCGCAGATGACAAGGATGGCAGACAGTGCATATTCGCACCGCCTGCCATCCTTTTTCTGTCGCTCATGCCGCCCCGTAAGGGGCAACCTTTCCCGCCAGAACGCCGCAACTGTAGCCACACTTTCCGGGGCGTGCTACAATTCCGGCTGCCATCTGCTCCACAAAGGTATAACACACTAGACTTTCCTACGGAAAATCGTGTGCCAACAGGGATGCTGCTCGCCCCTATTGGAAACCCAGAGCCAAAGAGGCTGCGCCCCTCTGGACACCCCGCCTGTCCGTGCAGTGACTATCCATCCTGTTCCCACACAATGGATGCTCCTCTGCCCGAACAGGCAAAACAGGCACAGAGATTTGCCCGTATAGCGGGCAGATTTCTGTGCCTGTATTTGTTCAGCGGTGGCTGGACAGAGCCTACGAAGAAGCCTTGCAGAACCCTCGGCCTTGGTTGACTATTTTCGCATGGGGGTGCGAAAACCAATTGTCCCAAGCGTCAATATCTGATATAATAAAAAAGTCGAATTCTCTGACCGGAGGGCACCAATATGGTCATCTCTTACAATAAACTCTGGAAACTGCTCATTGACCGAAAAATGAGCAAGGCTGATCTGCGGCGAGCAGCGGGGATCGCCCCCAACACCATGACAAAACTGAACCGAGATGAAGAAGTGACATTGGAAACGCTGGGGAAAATTTGCGGCGTACTCGGAGTCAATATTGGAGATATTGTGGATATTTTCCCGAAATGTCAAGAGGAAAAGAAAGGGAGAAAAACGCAATGACTATATTTGAAATAATCATGACAATTCTAAACTTAATCGCGGTATTGCTTATTCCTGTGGTTGCTGTATTTGTTGGCCAATATCTTCAAGAGCGGGCTCAAAGACGGAAAGATAAAATGGATATATTTAAGACGTTGATGATAAATCGAGTAGGATGGTCTGTAGAAAGTACACGAGCCATGAACATTATTGATATTGTTTTTTCGGATGATAAAAATGTTCGACAGGCTTGGAGTGAATACTATCATGCACTTTGTGTCAAGGACCCAGATGAAATACAGTTAAAGCAAATGCAGCAAGCACAAGATAAATTACTTGAGAAAATGGCTATTTCTCTTGGATATAAGGATAAAATCACATGGGAAACCATTCAGAATCCGTATGTTCCGAAAGGGATGATGGAGGCAATGGATCAGCAACAGATCATCCAAAAAGGACAGACAGAGCTTGCAAAGGTAGCTGGTGCGTTTGCTCAAATGATAAATACTAACGCAGCCAATCAAGCACCAAACCGACAGGAGGATAATCCCCATGCCAACACTTGAATGGATTGGAAAAGATAAGGTGGTAAATCACCACCAGGAGGTGCCTTATCGGGTGCTGGAGCGCCAGTACAGCTATGATGAAGCCGGACAGCACGCCGAGGACAACGGCAGCGAAAACATGATTATCCACGGCGACAATCTGGAGGCGCTGAAAGCCCTGCTGCCCCAGTACGAGGGCAAGGTGAAGTGCATCTATATCGATCCGCCTTACAACACTGGCAACGAAGGCTGGGTGTACAACGATAACGTCAATGACCCCAAGATAAAAAAGTGGTTGGGTGAAGTGGTTGGCAAAGAGGGCGAGGACCTTTCCCGGCACGATAAGTGGCTGTGCATGATGTACCCCCGCTTGAAGCTGTTGCAACGGCTTTTGGCAGAAGATGGATTTATTTTTGTAAGTATTGATGTTTTTGAATATGCAAATCTCAAATGTATCATGGATGAAATATTTGGGGTTGCAAATTTTAGAAATTGTATTTCTGTGCGTCGAGGTATCAAAAATGTTCAGGCCCAGTTTGAAACTGTGCAGGCGTTATCACTAGGGCATGAGTATATTTACTTGTATTCTAAGAATCCTCAAGCTAAACTTCCCAAACTTTCCAAAGACTTTGAAATTGAAAAAGCAGGAAAATGGGATACATTTTGGCGTGGAACAGATAGACCTACTATGCGATATGAAATCTTTGGATACTGCCCAGAAAAAGGTCAATGGAGATGGGAAAAAACAAGAGCCAGCAAAGCAACTAAAAATTATGAAAAATTTCTTTCTGAATATGCAGATAAGATGTCCATTGATGATTACTATATTGAGCATCTGATGGCGACCAATGAAAAACTGGACTTTGTCCGAATGAATGAAACGGGCACGATCCAGTATTATGTACCGCCACAATCCGGGAAACTATTGAGCGACAACTGGATGGACATTCTTTTGTCTGGTTCATATGCTGGATTTGATACAGAAAAAAGCGTTTTATTACTCGATAGAATTGTAAAATGGATAGCTTCAGATAAAGATATAGTTCTCGACTCCTTTGCTGGTTCAGGCACTACTGCCCATGCTGTGCTGAATATGAACAAGGCCGACGGCGGCAACCGTAAATTCATCCTGGTAGAAATGATGGACTACGCCGACAACATTACCGCCGAGCGTGTCAAGCGTGTGATTGACGGCTATGGAGAGGGTAAAAAAGCCGTGAAGGGTACCGGCGGCAATTTCAGTTACTACGAGCTAGGACCAGTTCTTTTGATGCCGGATGGAAACCTCAACGAGGAAGTGGGCTTGCAGAAGATTCGGGAATACGTCTACTATATGGAGACCAAAGAGTCTCTATCTGCTGAGCAGCCCGTGGACGAGCCCTATTTCATGGGTTTGTGCCGCAACACTGCCTATTACTTTTATTATAAGCGGGAAAGCGTCACCACACTGGATCATGCCTTTTTAGCTACCATCCAGACCAAAGCCGAGGGCTACACCATCTACGCTGACCTGTGCGCTATCCCACAGGAGACGCTGCGCAAGCACAATATCACCTTCAAGAAAATTCCACGGGATATTGCCCGGCTGTAAAGGAGCGTGAAGAAATGGAACTGAAATCGTATCAGAAAGAAGTCATTGCCGATCTTGCGCGCTATCTGGAGCTGGTGGTGGAGCTGCAAAGCCCGGCAAAGGCGTATCAAGCCCTCTGGAACGAAAAGAATGTTCTGGTGGGTTTTGGCGGTATGCCCAACTATGTGGATGTTCTCCCCGGCGTGCCTCATGTGTGCGCCAAGGTGCCTACCGGCGGCGGCAAGACCTACATCGCCGCCAGTTCTTTGCGCACGATTTTTGATGCCATGCCTCAGCGCCGGGCCAAGGCTGTGGTGTGGCTGGTGCCCTCCGAAGCCATTCTGACCCAGACCCGCAAGGCGCTTGAAAACCCGGACCATCCCTACCGGCAGCGGCTGGATGTGGATTTTGGCGGGCGGGTACAGGTGTACTCCAAAGAGCAGGCGCTCATGGGGCAGAATTTCACCCCTTCTGTCGTCACAGAACAGCTCTCCCTGTTTGTCTTCAGCTATGATTCCTTCCGCACCAGCAAAAAGGAAGGGCGCAAAGCTTACCAGGAAAACGGTTACCTGGCTGACTTTTCTAAGTGGATGGACGACCCATCGGTTTTGCTGGCCGACACCGATGAGACGGCGCTGATCCAGGTGATCCGCTATCTGAATCCGGTGGTCATCGTGGACGAAAGCCATCATGCCACCTCGGATTTGAGCGTGGAAATGCTGAAAAATTTCAACCCCAGCTTTGTGTTTGACCTGACCGCCACGCCCAAAAAGAAAAGCAACATCATCGCCTTTGTGGACGCTGCACGGCTGAAAAAGGCCAACATGGTCAAGCTGCCGGTCATCGTCTATAACCGCCGGTCCCAGGTGGATGTATATGGGGATGCCATCGCCATCCGTGCCAAGCTGGAGGCTCAGGCCAAACGCGAACAGGAAACCAGCGGACGCTATATCCGCCCTATCGTCTTGTTCCAGGCGCAGCCCCGCAACAATGCAGACAGTACCACATATGAGAAAATCAAGAAAACACTGGTGGACGGCGGGATTCCCGAGCGTGAAATCGCTATCAAAACAGGCGATAGGGACGAGCTGAAAAGCGTGGATTTGCTGTCCCCAGACTGTCCCATTCGGTACATCATCACTGTCAACGCGCTGAAAGAAGGCTGGGACTGTCCCTTTGCCTATGTGCTGGCCACGGTGGCAAACCGCACTTCTGCGGTGGATGTAGAGCAGATTTTGGGGCGTGTACTTCGCCTGCCCTACACGCAGAAAAATCGTAGTGAAGTGCTGAACCTCTCCTATGTCATTACCTCCTCCGCCGATTTTCACCAGACGCTGGAAAAGGTGGTGGCCGGGCTGAACAGCGCCGGTTTCAGCAGCCGTGATTACCGGGCGCAGGATGTGGAGGCCCCAGCGGCTGTCTCTGCCCCGGAATCGGAGCAACTTTCCCTGACGCAGCTTTCTGTTGATGAACCGGAACTCCCAGAGGTAGACGGTACAGATTTGAAGGCGCGCTTTGAAGCGGCTACGCTAGAGGCGGAGCAATCCGTGCAGGATGGAACCATGCAGTCAGATCCCATGCTGTCACAGGCCCTGCAACAGAACAAAACCTATGAAGATGAGATCAACCAGGCCGACAATACCGCTTTGAGCCAGACTCCTTTAGAGGTGCGTGACAAGATGAATCAGTTCCGCATAAACGAGGAATTTGCAGACGAAGCTGCTGCCTTGCGCTTCCCCCAGTTTATGCTGGAGACCGGCCCCAGCCTGTTTTCGGAAGCCTATGAACCCCTGCAACTGGAGCATTTGGAGGGCGGGTTCTCGCTGAGGGACAAGGACGCCCGCGTGGATTTCACCACAGTCAACGCAGAGATGGCTCGGGTGGACGTAGACGACAACAAAGACAGCACCGCAAAGGCATGGAGGCTGTCTGGTGGAGACAGCGCCTTCTTCCGGGAATGGTTTAACACCCAGCCCTCGGAAAAACGGCTCTCGCTGTGTAAGGGTATTATCAAGCAAAAGCTGTCCAAGATGAACTGCGTCAATGACCGGGAACTGGATGAGTACATTGACCGGGTGATCGGCACCATGAGCGAAGATCAGCTCTCCGAGTTGGAGCAGTCACCTTACCCCTATGTCGTGAAGATACAGGGGAAGGTAAAGGATTTGATTGCCCAACACCGCTCCAACGTGTTTGATACCTGGCTGGAACAGGACAAGATATCCTGCCTGCCTAACTATGCACTACCTGCGGTGATCTCCCCAACGGCATTTACCTCGATGGTGCCGAAATCGCTCTATACTGCCGAAGAAGATATGAACGAGTACGAGTTCAAGGTAGTGTGGGCACTGTCGGAGCTGGGCAATGTAAAGTGGTGGCACCGAAATATCTCCAGACTGGGCTTCCAGATTAACGGTCCCGTTCATGCTTACCCGGACATCATCGTGATGCTCCACAGTGGGAAGATCCTGATGGTGGAGACAAAGGGCGACCACCTAGACAACGATGAATCCAAGGAAAAAGCCAAAATCGGCGACCAGTGGGCGAAGCTGGCCGGAAAACAGTATAAGTATTACATGGTGTTTGAGACCAAGCAGCCGGACTATCCAGGAGCGTATTCTATGGAGCGGTTTATGGAGATTGTGAAGGGATTGTAACACATTCAGACCGCGGTGAGGACAAACTATGGATTTTATAAAACTTCCAGAAAATTCCGAAAAACTTCTGCTAGAACTTATTCAAGCCGACAATCCAGTCCAAATGCTAGGTGTTCGTTTTGAACAGGCATCTCAGCGAGACGATGATGAATTGCGCGGTATGCTTAGAGAACTGCGCGAAAGAGGATATATCAATGTGCAGTGGGCAGATAATGTACCCTATTACCTTACGCTAACTAATTCTGCCAGGACTTATAGGGAACAGCTTGCTGAATACGAAGCTCAGAAAACAGCACATTTTTCGCAAAAAAAGAAGGTGAGCCCGATTATTTTCATAAGTCATCGTTCAACGGATAAAGCAATTGCTGATATGCTACTTGATTTTTTCTCAGGTACAGGAATACCGCGCGAAACTGTGTTTTGTTCCTCATTACCTGGCAATGACATAAATGAAAAGATTTCTGGAGAAGTAAAAACTGCCTTGAAAAAAAGTGTAGTCAACATTGCTATTCTTTCAACTGACTACTACCAAAGTGCCTACTGCTTGAATGAAGCAGGTATTCTGTGGTATCAGGATGATGTGCCGGTAATTCCAATTGCGTTGCCAGAAATCAATTCGAGCAATATGTATGGTTTCTTAAGTAATGAGTATAAATTGCGCAGATTGGATTCCGATACGGACATTCCTTACATTTACGATGTTGTAAGCGAAGCGGTTTCTGCGCCACGTACAAAAGTCGGAATTATTACACATGAAAGCGCTAAACTCAAAGGGAGATATGCCGATTTTCTAAAGACAAGGGAATCGCAAACATTTGAACCTTCCGTTATGTTATCTTCTGATCGTTTGGAAATTACAACTGATGATGAACGGATTGTGCTGTATTACATAATCCGAAATAACGTTCGTAAGGTTTCTAAAGATATGGTTAGAACTTGGCTATATACTGACGAGATTTTCGAAGTTAATATCGACAATGCCTTTGATTTGCTATCCTCCGTTGGTGGCGGTTCCGTGGTTGATGATACGCTGGAATTGGGGATTGATTTATTTCGAAAATACTCCGCAAACGCACAGTCTCTGCTCACTGGATTGAAGGAGTATGTAGATAAGCATAGAAAATTAGCCTCTGATATGTTTATGAAACTATGGAACGCCAATACATTGGACTCAGTAACGCTTTTATTTATTTGCTACATTGTTGATGAAAGAATCGAGTCTTTTGGCGATCGTTGGATGGCGGAAGGACAGATTAGAAATATTCAGCAATGGGAGATCAAGCATTCACTTGACTCTACTCTTTCAAGCAACTATGGGACTTCTCTACAGTTTTTAATTCAAAATAACCTCGTTCATGAAAGCAGTTGGACAAGTTATGGGAATCCACGGGAATATTCTCTGTATCCATCAATACGAAACTTGCTTTTTAACTGTCCAAAAGGAATACAAGAGGCGCTCCAAGCAATCAAAGATAAACATTATCAAGAGTTGCCATTTTGATCTTATTACCAAAATGCCGCGCACCGGTTCGAAAACTGGTGCACGGCATTTGCTTCTACATTTGCCCACTATTATACCATGTGAAAATGCTTTAGTGCATCCATAATCGCCGCTTCCTTTTCCGGCGGACACTGCGGCACTTTAGCATCTTCCTTCTTTGACAGGTTATAGTTCTGTCCCACATCCAACCCGCACTTCCGCTTGACCTGGGAGATATACAGGCTGGACACCTTCAAACCATACTTCTCCAGCACATATGCCTTAATCTCATCATAGGTAGCCTTGCTCTCCGCCGCTGTCAAATCCAGCTCGTCCAGATTCAGCTCTACTTCGATATGTTGCTTTGTATTAAGTTTGGACAAAAGTACTACCGTCTCATTCATCTCGATCCCTCCTTTGATTTGTTTATGATACCAGATGGCACACTGCTTTGCAACCAAAATTCGATAAAATTTGTAGCACCCTGCGCCCTTGCTGCGTATTACCCATGAAAGGAGGATGGAGCGCATGACAGACCACACCCCAGAGCAACTCATTCGCACCTACGGCAGCACGGTGTATCGGCTGGCCTACGCCCAGACGCGCAGCCGTCACGACGCAGACGATATCTTTCAAGAGGTGTTCCTGCGCGTGGCGCAGCACCGGCCGACATTTGACAGCGACGAGCACGCCAAGGCATGGCTGCTGCGCGTCACGCTCAACTGTCTGAAAAGCCACTGGCGCGCCGCATGGCGGCGGCATGATGTACCGCTTGACGAGCGCATCCCCTTCCCCGCCCCCGAAGAGCGCGCGCTGGATGATGCGCTGCGGCAGCTCGCACCAAAGTACCGCTCTGCTGTACACCTGTTTTACTACGAGGGCTATTCCGCCGAGGAGATTGCGCGCATGACGGGCGAAAAGCCGTCTGCCATCCGCACCCGTCTGACCCGTGCGCGGGCGCAGCTCCGCGACCTGTTGAAAGGAGAGAGTGACGATGAACTTCGAGCAGACCTACCGCAGCATGAATGAGTCCATTGCGCCAAGCGACGCGCTGCTTGCCGACACGCTGGCACGCGCCCGCGCCGGGCAGCGTCCCAAGCGACGGCTGCGGCGCGTGGTTGCCGTCGCGGTAGCCGCGGCGCTCGTGCTGGGCTGTATCACGCCCGCGCTTGCTGCAAACGTACCCGCCGTGTATCAGGCGCTATATGATATTTCGCCCACGATCGCGCAAGCATTGATGCCGGTCAATGAATCCTGTGAAAGCAATGGGGTCAAAATGGAGGTGGTGTCCGCCGCGATTGACGGTGATACCGCCGGCGTGTATCTGACCCTGACGGATACCAGTGGCGACTTGTTCGGTGAACTTGCCCCTGCCTTTTCCGAAGGATGGACGCTCAATTCCCCCAGCAGTGATTTGGGATATATGCACACACTGCTCTCGTACGGCGCGGCAACCCATACCGCAACGTTCTATCTGGAACTGACCAATCTGAACGGTCAGGCCTTTTCAGATGGTAAATACACATTCACTCTGCCTGCGCTGCTGATCGGTCGGGACAACCAACTTGATGTGTCAATCCCGGTCGACCTGTCCGCTGTGCCGTTCGACCCGCCGACCGAACAGCAGGTGTGTTACAGCGTTGCCGCAAGCGGCGACGGCACCCCTGAAGCGCAGCAGGCCATTTCCAGCGGCACGTATGAATTTTTGCAGCCGCAGGATGCGCTGTGGCAGAGCGAGGACGGCGTTTTTTCCCTTGCTGCGGCCGGTTATCGGGACGGGCGACTGCATTTGCTGCTCTCTGCGCTCGACAGAAAGCGCTGCGAAAATCAGGCTTCGCTATTCTTGTCTGATGCAGGCGGCGCACCGGTTGAGCCCGATTTCGTCGCCACCTATTTTCCCCCGGACGGCACGGACTGCGCGTTCGAAGAATGGATTTTCCCAATGGCATATGACCAGTTATCCCAAAGCTCCCTGACCGGTTGGCTGCGCACCTCAGGCGGACAGATCAACGGCAAATGGCAAGTCACCTTCCGTTTGGAAAACCAATGATATACACAAAAACGCCCAGAACTTTCGTTCCGGGCGTTTTTGATGGAAAGCGTGCTTTCCAAAAGGTTCTTACTGGTTGTCTTCGATATACTTGACGATATCGCCGATGGTGCTCATCTTGGTAGCTTCCTCATCGGAAATGGTCACGCCGAAGTTCTCCTCGAGGTCCATCATCAGCTCAACGACGTCCAGGGAGTCCGCGTTCAGGTCTTCCTTTACCTTGGTATCCATGGTCATGGTGGAAGCGTCGGCGTCGAACTTGTCAGCCAGAATCTCGCATACCTTTTCAAACATGGGATTTACACTCCTTCATCTTGTTCTTGATTTATTGTTCTGAAAATTCCGATCTTGCGGAACTTTTCATACCGTTTTTGCAGCATCGTGTCCATATCCGGCTCGGCTGCCAGCTCCGCGAGCTGGTCGCGCAGCGCGCGGCCGACATTGCGGATCAGCTGGGCGTTCGTCTGCCCCTCCGGGATGATGCCCTCGATCATGCCGAACTCGTAGAGGTCCTGCGCGGTGATGCGCAAGGTGTCGGCAGCCTCGGCCTCACGGGATGGGTCCTTCCACAGGATAGACGCACAGCCGCGCGGCGAAATGACCGAATACAGCGCGTTTTCCAGCATGAGCACGCGGTCGGCCACGGCCAGTGCCAGCGCACCGCCCGAGCCGCCCTCACCCGTCACGATCGAAATGACCGGTGTGCGAAGCTCGATGAACTCATACAGGCTGCGGGCAATCGCCTCGCCCTGTCCGCGCTCCTCCGCGCCTACGCCCGGAAACGCACCAGTCGTATCGACCAGATTGATCACGGGGCGGTGGAACTTTTCGGCCTGATGCGCAAGGCGCAGCGCCTTGCGGTAGCCCTCGGGGTTGGCCATACCGAAGTTAGCGGCCATCTTCTCCTCGGTCGTCTTGCCCTTGCGGTGGCCGATCACGGTCACCGGCATGCCGTTAAACATGGCAACGCCCGCGCAGATTGCATGATCCTCGCCGAAATAGCGGTCGCCATGCAGCTCAACAAAGTCGGTGAACAGCTCGTTAATATAATCCTCGATCTGCGGGCGCTTGGGATCGTGGATGATGCGCATTTTCTCGCTTGCAGGTTTATTCGCCATGGTGCCACACCTGCCGTTTCTTCGGTTTGGGCTGACGGTGGAGCTTCAATAAAGTCTCCAGCGTGCCCTTGAGTTTATTACGCGGAACTATTTTATCACAGAAACCGTGCGAAAGCAAGAACTCGGACGACTGAAAGTCCTCCGGCAACGTTTCACCGATCGTGCCCTCGATGACACGCCGACCGGCAAAGCCAATGGTCGTGCGCGGCTCGGCGAGAATAATATCGCCCAGCATGGCAAACGACGCGGTCACGCCGCCGGTCGTCGGGTCGGTCAGCACGGTGATATACAGCAGCCCGGCGTCCGAGTGCCGCCGCGCGGCGGCCGACACCTTAGCCATCTGCAGCAGGGAGAACATACCCTCCTGCATGCGCGCGCCGCCCGAGCAGGTAAACAGCACCACGGGCAGGCTCTTTTCGGTTGCGTACTCAAACAGGCGGGTCAGCTTTTCGCCCACGACCGAGCCCATGGACGCCATCATAAAGTGGCTGTCCATCACGCCGATGCAGGTCTCTACCCCGCCGATACGGCATACGCCGGTCTTGACCGCGTCCGGCATGCCGACCTTTTCGGCCAGCTGCGCGGCCTTTTCGGCATAGCCCGGGAAGTCGATCGGGTCAGCCGGGGCAAGGTCGGCGTACAGCTCGGTAAAGCTGTCCTTATCCGCGATCTGACGGATGCGCGTGCGCGCCAGCAGGCGGCCATACCGGCCGCAGTGCGGGCAGACATACAGATTCTTGCCGTAGGCATAGGCTTTCAGCTCCGCGCCGCAGCCCTTACACTTGACGACCTTGACGCCCTCGTCCTCCTGCGGCTTCATCTCCATCGAGGTTTCGCGCGTTTTCTGGAATAAATCGAGCAGCATGTCGTTCCCTCCCCCCTGTTATTTCTCAAAATCGCCGTTGGCGATCGAATTGACGTGGAAATCCGCGTCCTCGAACGCCTTCGAGCGCAGAATGTGCATCTGATAGTCCGTACCGGTCACGACGCCCTCGAACAGCGTCTCGGCCAGCGCACGGCGCATGCGCGCGATCGCCTGCGTGCGGTCCGCACCATAGACGATCAGTTTGCCAATCATCGAATCGTAGAACGGCGGGATCTTATAGCCCTGATAGGCCGCCGTATCCATGCGCACACCCGGTCCGCCCGGCAGGTGCATGGACACCAGCGTACCCGGGCATGGCGCGAAGTCGCGCGACGGGTCCTCTGCGTTGATGCGGCACTCGATCGCGTGGCCGCGCAGTTCGAGGTCGTCCTGCGTAAAGGACAGCGGCTCGCCTGCCGCGACGCGGATCTGCTCGCACACAAGGTCGACGCCTGTTACCTGCTCGGTGACCGGATGCTCGACCTGGATGCGGGTGTTCATCTCGCAGAAATAGAAATTACGGTCGTTGTCGACCAGAAATTCGATCGTGCCCGCGTTGCGGTAGCCGACGCGCTTGGCAAGGTCGACCGCCGCCTTGGTCATGCGCGCGCGCAGCTCGGGCGTGACGAACGCCGACGGGCTTTCCTCGATCAGCTTCTGGTGGCGGCGCTGCACCGAGCACTCACGCTCGAACAGGTGCACCACGTTGCCGAAGCTGTCGCCCAAAATCTGCACTTCGATATGACGCGGGTTATGGATATATTTTTCCATGTACAGACGGCCGTCGCCAAAGTTCGCGACCGCCTCAGCGGATGCACTGTCATACGCGTCCTTGAGTTCGCGCACATCATGCGCCACGCGGATGCCCTTGCCGCCGCCGCCCGACGCGGCCTTGAGCATCACCGGATAGCCGATGCGCTCGGCTTCGCTGATCGCCTCGTCAAAGTCGCGCAGCGGGCCATCCGTGCCCAGTGCGACCGGCACGCCTGCCGCGATCGCATTGCGCTTGGCCTCGGACTTATCGCCCATCAGGCGGATGGTCGCGGCGGTCGGCCCGATGAAGGCCAGACCGGCCTGCGTGGTGCGCTCGGCAAAGTCCGGGTTTTCGGACAGGAAGCCGAAGCCCGGATGAATCGCCTGACAGCCCGACGCAAGTGCCGCCGAGATAATGTTCTCCATATTCAGATAGCTGTCCGCCGCGCGCGCCGGGCCGATGCACACCGCTTCGTCCGCGATCTGCGCATGCAGCGCCTCGCGGTCGGCCTCGGAATAGACGGCGACCGAGATCACACCCAGATCCCGGCAAGCCTGAATGATGCGCACCGCGATCTCGCCGCGGTTCGCAATGAGTACCTTTTGAAACATGTTTCTCCCTGCCTCAGTCCATGATGACCATGCACTTGATCTCTGCTTCCGCCGCCTTCTGGTCGCCGACCCAAGCCACGCCTTCGGCTACCGCCATCGGGCCGCGGCGCTTGATGAACTTGACCTCCAAACGCAGCGTATCGCCCGGCTTTGCCATCGCGCGGAACTTGGCCTTATCGATGCCGGTATAAACCGCGGTCTTGCCGCGGAATTCCGGGATGGACAGCAGTGCCACGCCGCCGACCTGCGCCAGCGCTTCCAGACGGAACACGGCAGGCATGATCGGATTACCCGGGAAGTGGCCCTGGAAGAAAAACTCGTCCCCGGTCAGGTGCAGCGTGCCGACCGCGTGCTCCTCGTCCATCTCGATGATCTCATCCACCAGCAGCATCGGCGGGCGGTGCGGCAGAATCTCCATGATCTGTTCTTTATTCAGCATATATCTTATACCTCTTTCTCATCCGGTGCAAGCCATTTTACGCAAACCAATAAACATTCAAGATAGGGGGCTTATGAAGCCCCCTATCCCTCATTCGATAATGACAACCGTCTGGTTATACTCGACCATGTCGCCCGGCTGCGCAAGGATGCGCAAGACCGTGCCATCGCACGGCGCCTTGATCTCGTTCATGGTCTTCATCGCCTCGATGATGAACAGCGTGTCGCCCTCCTTGACCTTCTGGCCAACCAGCACGAACGGCGGCGCATCCGGCGCAGGAGACGAATAGAACGTGCCCACCAGCGGGCTCTTGACCGGCGTACCGGCCGGCAGATCGTCGACCGACGCGGCAGGTGCCGCCTCAGCCGCGGGCGCCGCAGCCGGGGCTGCTGCCGGAGCAGCGGCGGGCGCAGCCGCAACCGGAACGACCGGCGCGGGGGGCGCGGACTTGATCTTGATCTTGACGTCGTCGGCCTCGATCTCGACCTCGCCCAGACCACGGGTCTTGAGCGCGTCCATCAGCTCGACGGCGATATCCTTCAGTTCCTTGATATCCATATCTTACACCTTCTTAATCAGGATGCAGGCGTTGTGGCCGCCAAAGCCCAGCGAGTTGGAGATCGCCACGTTCACCGGCATCTCGACCGCCTTGTTCGGCGTGATGTCCAGATCGCACTCGGGGTCAGGCTCCTGATAGCCGATCGTCGGCGGAACGATGCCCTCGCGCACCGCCATGACGCAGGCGATCGCTTCGACCGCGGCCGCGCCGCCGAGCAGGTGGCCGGTCATCGACTTAGTGGACGATACCTTGACGTTATACGCCTCGTCGCCAAACGCCTTCTTGATGGCAATGGTCTCGTACTTTTCGTTGAGCGGCGTGGACGTGCCATGCGCGTTGATATAATCGACGTCCGCCGGGGTCAGACCCGCGTCCTCGATCGCGTTCAGGATCGCGCGGGCAGCCGCTTCGCCGTCCGGCGAGGGGCTGGTGATGTGGTAGGCGTCGCCCGACGCGCCGTAGCCCGCGAGCTCCGCCAGAATGGTCGCGCCGCGGCGCACCGCGTGCTCATATTCCTCCAGCAGCAGCGCGCCCGCGCCCTCTCCCATCACGAAGCCGGAGCGGCGCGCGTCGAAGGGAACCGAAGCGCAGGCCGGGTCGTCCCCGGTGTGCAGCGCGTGCAGAGAGGTAAATCCGCCCATCGCGAGCGGCGTGATGGCGGCCTCGGTGCCGCCCGCCAGCGCCACCTCGGCATAGCCGTCGCGGATGTGGCGGAAGGCGTAACCGACCGCGTTGGTTCCGGAGGCGCAGGCGGTCACCGGGCAGGTGCACATGCCGCCGAAGCCGTGCCGGATGGCGATGTTGCCCGCCGCCATGTTGGCGATGACCATGGGGATAAAGAACGGCGACACGCGGTCGTAGCCCTTTTCCGCCCCCTTCATGCACTCGGCCTGCACGGTGGCAAAACCGCCGATGCCGCTGGCAAAGAACACCGCGCAGCGCGCGGCATCCTCCTGCTCCATCTGCAGACCCGAAGACGCCACCGCCTGATCCGCAGCCGACAGCGCGAACTGGACGCACCGGTCCAGCTTGCGCGCTTCTTTTTTGTCCAGAAACGCAGCGGGGTCGAAGTTCTTGACCTCCGCCGCAAGGCTCACCTTCTGCCCGGCGGGGTCATAGAGGGTGATGGGCCCGATGCCGCACTCTCCCCGTTTGACCGCCGCCCAGCTGTCCGTCAGGGTCAGCCCCAGCGGGGTCACCGCGCCCATGCCGGTAATTACTACCCGTCGTTTTTCCATATTGCGCCTCCTGTTCACATGGCCATGCCGCCGTCCACGCTGAGCACCTGGCCGGTGATGTACGCCGCTTCGGGCGAGGCGAGGAACGCCACCGCCGCGGCCACCTCCTCCGCCGTACCCAGTCGCGCCTGCGGGATCTGCCCCAGCAGCGCGGCGCGCACCGATTCCGGCAGCACGGCGGTCATATCCGTCTCAATAAAGCCCGGAGCCACGCAGTTCCCCGTGACGCCCCGGCCGGCCAGTTCTTTGGC
>OERW01000185.1_pt1 | contig 17357 bp, 14 predicted proteins | sample 1540091 | NCBI WGS metagenome assembly OERW01 (sample SAMEA3891889, study PRJEB23780) | metagenome | biome: terrestrial biome; feature: animal house; material: Caecal content | place: Italy | collected 2015-05-05 | reverse complement strand
TGGTTGACCGTATCCCGCCGGATATACTGGCGGAACTGAAACGGCAGCAGCGGCAGTATGGAAAGGAAAGGTGATTTTATAAGTAACAATATCAGATACAAAAAGGAAACAGAAGTCGTGACTTTTCAGGGAAAGGAAATCACGCTGGAAAACCTCTCCCCGGTGTTCACGCCGGAGCAGGAAGCGACCAAACGCCGGGAACTGGAGCAGCAGCTTTATGAGGTGTTCCGCAAATATGCCGATAAGCGGCAGAAAGAGGAAGCCGGGGCATAAATCCCGAAGCCATCGTTGATTTGCGGGGCTGCTGGCGGTATAATAGAACTGTCAGCAGCTCCGTTTCTTTTTAAGAAAAGGAGCGACAAAATGAATAACAGGATAGACGCGATCTATGCAAGGCAATCGGTAGACAAAAAGGACAGCATTTCCATTGAAAGCCAGATTGAGTTTTGCAAATACGAATTGAAAGGCGGGAACTGTAAGGAATACACAGACAAAGGGTACAGCGGCAAGAACACAGACCGCCCGAAGTTTCAGGAACTGGTGCGGGATATTAAGCGGGGCTTGATTGCAAAGGTCATTGTTTACAAACTTGACCGTATCAGCCGTTCCATTCTGGACTTTGCCAACATGATGGAACTGTTCCAGCAGTACGATGTGGAGTTTGTGTCCTCTACGGAGAAGTTTGATACCTCCACCCCGATGGGGCGGGCTATGCTGAATATCTGTATCGTGTTCGCCCAGCTTGAACGGGAAACGATACAGAAGCGGGTGACAGACGCTTACTACTCCCGCAGTCAGCGGGGCTTCAAGATGGGCGGGAAAGCCCCTTACGGCTTCCACACCGAGCCTATCAAAATGGACGGTATCAACACAAAGAAGCTGGTGGTAAACCCGGACGAAGCGGCCAATATCCGGCTGATATTTGAGATGTACGCCCAGCCCACAACCTCTTACGGGGACATTACCCGGTACTTTGCCGAACAGGGGATTTTGTTCTACGGCAAGGAACTGATACGCCCCACACTGGCGCAGATGTTACGCAATCCCGTCTATGTGCAGGCGGACTTGGATGTGTACGAATTTTTCAAAAGCCAGGGTACGGTTATCGTCAATGACGCCGCCGACTTTACGGGGACAAACGGCTGTTATCTGTATCAGGGGCGGGATGTGAAGCCCAGCAAGAAAAACGACTTGAAAGACCAAATGCTGGTGCTGGCTCCCCATGAGGGCATTGTTCCGGCGGATATATGGCTGGCTTGCCGCAAGAAGCTGATGAACAACATGAAAATCCAGTCCGCCCGAAAAGCCACCCACACATGGCTGGCGGGGAAAATCAAGTGCGGGAACTGCGGATATGCGCTTATGAGTATCTTCAATCCGTCCGGCAGGCAATATCTCCGCTGTACGAAACGGCTGGACAATAAAAGCTGTCCGGGCTGTGGGAAAATCATCACTTCCGAACTGGAAGCGGTGGTTTACCAGCAGATGGTGAAGAAGCTGGAAAAGCACAAGACGCTGACGGGCAGGAAGAAAGCGGCAAAGGCCAATCCCAAAATCGCCGCCCTGCAAGTAGAGCTTCTCCATGTGGACAGCGAGATTGAAAAGCTGGTGGACAGTCTGACGGGCGCGAACAATGTCCTGCTCTCCTATGTGAATGTGAAGATAGCGGAACTGGACGGGCGCAAGCAGGAACTTGTGAAGCAGATAGCCGAGCTGACGGTGGAAACCATCAGCCCGGGACAGGTCAACCAGATTTCCGGCTACCTCGACACATGGGACGATGTATCCTTTGACGACAAGCGGCGGGTGGTGGATTTGATGATTACCACCGTTGCCGCCACAAGCGACAGCTTGAACATTACATGGAAAATCTGACGGGCGGTAATCCTCCCGTCAGACCGTTACCCTGTGTAGTCCCTTGTAAACTGTACTTTAGTATAGCACAAATCCTTCCTTTATTTCCAGCGTTAAATACGCTATAATAAAGTGAACTGGAGGGAGATAATTTGTCCGGGTCTATAATGCAAAATTGCAAGCTTTGTCCGCATGCCTGTGGTGCCGACCGTACACATAATCGTGGACTGTGCGGCGCAAACGATCATATCGAAGCCGCACGCGCTTCACTGCATCTTTGGGAGGAGCCGCCCATTTCTGGTACAAACGGATCAGGCACCGTCTTTTTTTCACATTGTTCACTTGGCTGCGTATTCTGTCAAAACAGGCAAATCAGTCGCCGGGACGGTTATGGCCAAACATTAACATCCAAACAGCTCGCACAAACCTTCCTTTCTCTTGCGCATCAGGGGGCGCACAATATCAATCTGGTTACGGGAGCACACTATGTTCCGCAGATTATAGAAGCACTATCGCTTGCCAAGCAAGATGGTCTGTCTATTCCCATTGTTTACAACTCGAGTGGATACGAATGTGTGGAAACACTGCGTTTACTGGAAGGCTATGTTGATACCTATCTGCCCGACTACAAATATTACAGCAGCTACTACGCCGCACGCTATTCTCACGCAGAAGATTATCGTGAAATTGCAGTTGAAGCGATTACCGAAATGGTGCGTCAAACAGGATCGCCGCAGTTCGACAAGAACGGATTGCTTACACGTGGTACGGTTATCCGGCATTTAATGCTGCCGGAACTTGCAGGTGATACTGCGCAAGTGCTGCGGGATATTGCCTCACATTTTGGAGATCGTGTTTTGGTCAGCCTAATGCGGCAATATACGCCATTTAACATGCAGGACTGGCCTGAGCTCAACCGTACAATCACGGAGGCTGAATACGAAGAAGCATGTGAATTATTCCGCACGCTTGGTCTTGGCGGTTTTTTTCAACAGAGCGAATCGATTAGCGAGAGCTTTATCCCTGCCTTTGATGGAACAGGATTGGAGGAGCATTATATATGAGAACTGTACTTTCCATAGCGGGTACCGATCCAACTGGCGGTGCCGGTATTCAGGCAGACCTAAAAACCATAGAAGCATATGGTTTGTTTGGTATGAGTGTAATTACAGCAGTCGTTGCGCAAAACACTATGGGCGTAACTGCCATGCAGCCTATTTCCCCCGAACTCGTCAGGCAACAGATAGACTGTGTATTTAATGACATCCGACCAGATGCGGTTAAAATCGGCATGCTGCACGATACAGAGATCATCCATATGGTTGCGTCGCGGCTACGCGCGCATCATGCTGAAAACATTGTGCTTGATCCTGTTATGGTATCCTCGAGCGGGCATGACCTACTGCAGCCGGATGCAGCCAAAGCGCTCGTTAATGAAATTTTCCCCCTTTGCACACTCATAACGCCTAACTTATCTGAGGCTGCTGCGCTTTCTGGCATCAACATTACTGATAAGTCGCAAATGGAACAAGCAGCGCAGCAGATTGCTGCGCTCACACAGGGATCAATACTTGTCAAAGGCGGACATCTGGCTGACTGCGCGGACGATCTTCTATATGTAAATGGACAGATGCACTGGCTTCCTGCGGTTCGCATCCAAAATCCAAATACGCATGGCACAGGCTGTACGCTTTCATCTGCCATCGCCTGTGGCTTGGCTCAAGGTATATCACAGATTGATAGTGTCAAAAACGCAAAGCGATATCTGACTGCATGTATTCAATTTGGACTTGACTTGGGCCACGGCTCTGGTCCGCTGCAGCACAAAGTCGATTGGATTTGAAGATCAAAGTAATATAAATTTATAGGATATGTTTCTTAATGGACTTAGAGACCGCGATCACATTCTGGCATTACTAACGTTATTCTAAAATGCGAAAGCTGTCGTATCGTGCGGATACCTCACAACCTCACCTTTTGGCTCTGCAGCATAAATAAGAACCCAACTGCGCTTTTGCAGTTGGGTTCTTATCTTTTCCTTATAAATTAATAATTGAACCTTAAGGCTTCATGTCACTAAGCAAACTATACACGTCGGACAATTCCATAGGACGGTAATAATAGAATCCTTGGATCATATCACAACCTGTATCTCGAATAATGCTATTCTGATCGGAACTTTCTACGCCCTCCATACACACCTTTTTACCGAACTGATGGCATGCATACACAATACTACTTATAAAATGCATTTTTTGATCTGATTCGGTAATTTCCTGCAGCAGAGAGCGATCCAATTTGATAATGCTGGACGGATATTGCAGCAACATACGCAAAGAAGAGTAGCCGCTGCCAAAATCGTCTAATGCAATCCGCATCCCCATTTTGCTGCAAACATCAACGAAATTCTCCAGCATTTCCGGTTGCTCATCCAAACAGCTCTCGGTTAATTCCGCCACTAAGTGAGAACCATGCAACTGATATTTTGCTAATGTTTCCTGCATAAAGTCTAGAAGCGTGGAGTCTGAAAGCTGATGCAGGCTAACATTGAATGTCAGATAAAATTCTGGATTATACGCAATCATCTGCATGCAATTTCGAACTGCTTGTTCAAAAATCCAACGACCTGCAATATGGATCATATGATCGCGCTCGAGAATGGGAATAAACACAGCGGGAGAAATGTCTTTACCTTGGAAATTCCAGCGAAGCAAAGTTTCTCCACCAATTACCTTGCCATCCTTTGCGGATACCACCGGCTGAATGACTGCACGGAAATTCTTCATGTCATTCAGAACATCCTGCTCCAATGCCAACGCAATATTGGACATTTGCTGGATGCGCCGAATACTGTCAGCAGAGTAATCCACAAACGGCAAATCGGTTTCTTGTTTCGCAATGCGGAGCAGTGCAACCAAGTTTTCTACAATATCTTCCGGTTCCAGATCTTCATATGGATATTCAATCACTGCAAATGAACAAACATGATGAAGCGCCATTCCCATGGATTCATAGCAATCTTCTATGATGTCACGAATCTGCTGTACCGCATCTTCGATCGCATCCACACACATGGGATTGACAATCGCCATAAACCGGATTCCTTCCAGACGATGGAACGTCATTTTCCACGACAAGGCTTCCGTCAATTTATTTGCCATATTCTTGATAAGACGATCAGCATATGCTCGTCCCTTTGTACTATTTATCTCTGGAATACTATTCAGACAGAAACCTATGATTTGCGTTTTTTGACCGGTTTTGCGCAGCTCGTTTAAATGCGAAAAGGCAGATATTTCCCACGGGAAGTTGGTAATGGGATCGATTACAAAATCATTATCCTGATGAGAAACACGACCTGAAAAGAACAGGGGCGTAGATTTGTCTTCGCTCCATTTCATTATGCCATAGCAGTGAACCCATTTGATATTGCCGTATACATCACGAACCTGATAGCGCAAGTCATGCGCTTCTCGTTTTTCGCGCAGTATAGCGGATACATCCTGCCAGAAAATATCTTGAAATTCCGGCGTACTAATACGTTGAGACCACAAGCGGAATAAGCCAGGCACAACATTACTTTCGAACCCAAAATCTTCCCGCATGTTGTCTGAAATATAAAACAAATCCTTTTGCATATCGCCAAAATAAAAATAGCTTGACGAATTTTGCTGTGCAATGGACTCGAATATCATTTCCAAATCATAATATGTATTTTCTAAGAACCGGCAGAATTGGCTTTTCGGATGTTCGAGATCATCTTCCGCAGGCACTGTACAAGGATTAAATTCCGTATCCTGCGCTTTCAACTGCCAAGCAAAATGGTTTCGCTTGTTCTCATACATAGCATGATCTGCTTGCTCGATTAATACTTCTAATTGAACCGGCTGCTCATCTGACCATGCATCGCCAATGGCAATATAATTCTCCTCTTGCGATATTAACCGCTTAAGGTTACGAACTTTTGCAATGAACTCCGTTCTTGTACATTCTGGACATAGTACAACAAACTCGTCGCCACCAGTGCGATAAATCAAATCTGCACCTAATGTGTCATGAATAAGATCATAGCAATGCCGAACAATTTGATCGCCTTTCGCATGCCCAAACATAGCATTTGTTTCATGCAAGCCACAAATATTGCAATAGAGGACACCTGCAGGTGATATGGATGTGTCATGTATGTACTCAGCAAGTGCATTTCGATTAAACGCACCTGTCAAGTGATCATGAAAACCAATTTCTTTTAAATGTCGGATCAGTTCTCGCCCTTTTAACAGGGAGTCCACAAAATATCCGATAACTTCCAGCATCGGCTTAATCAGAGGAAGCATCTGCGGATTGGGCTCATCGACACCGATTAAACCCACAATTTTACCGTCGCTTTTAATTGGTCCAGCGGCAAAAGAAGAAATATTTAATGACTTGAAAAAAGCATATGCAGTAGGATATGCTTTTTCAATTTCTTCAATATCTTGCAGCACAATTACTTTTTGTTCGTCAAGAACAGGGAAAAAGCATTGGATACTGTGCAAAGATTCATCTTGCAAAATTTGCTTTTGAGAGACCACTCCATCGGCACACCATTCATATGTGTTATCCATTCGATCAGAGTGATTCAACTCAAATATATAGACGCGATCACATAACAAATTTTCTCCCATATAAGCTAAAATGTTATGGATTGCAACGTCTGGATTAGTTGTTGCAAATACGCGCTGCAGACAGCCATTGAGAATTTCAACTGCGCGTGACGGTAAAAATGTGACTTGCCCCAGATCCTCGGAATCCATATCGATCGCAATTTCAATTCGATATTTTTTCCCTTGGAAATCAACCATGCTATCTTTTATGAGAAAGCGTCGATTAATAATTGGATTTTTGTAACTCCATGTGATAAATTTGCCCTCTTCTAGATCACTGTTGTTACAAAAAACACACGGGGAATGGTATCCCTGGAGCACTTCATAACATTTTTTCCCCACATATTCCTCTGGGGACTGATATCCTAATGAATTCCTCAGGTACGCATTCATATATACCAGAGTATTATTTTCCAACTCGGAAACATATACCATTTCTCCTAGTTCTTCAAAGAACTCCCATGGAAAAAACATGCGCAACCTTCTCTCTGATTTAAATTATATTAAAATACCATTAGCAACATTATAACATAAATAATTGCAACTGTCTGCTATTTTTCTAAGATAATGCACTTATTCGACGCTAGGCTGTGTTAAAATGTAATATTCTGCATAAATTTGCTCAAATGCTTCTGCAGTCAACATTCCCTCTTCCAAAACGGCATGGTAGATAGCATCGCAATTATCTTCCAACATTTTGACAACCTTTGGGCAAATTTTCCCAGAGCGACACATTTGCTTTAAAATATCCATTACTTCATGCAGTGGAAATGCCTGTTTATAGCTTCGTTCTTCTGAGAGGGCACTGACAATATCACCTACTGCGACAATGCGTTGGGGCAACGTTAAATCTGCTGCACCGAGGCCACGCGGATAACCACAACCATCTAGGGTTTCATGGTGGCGAATTGCAATTTGCAGGATTTCGTCACTGACATATCCTTTCAGAATCTCCTCTGTTATCATAACATGAGATTTCATGATCTCCCACACTCGACCATCCAATTTTCCAGGAGACTCCAGAATTTCGAGCGGAATTGCGGTTTTTCCCAAATCATGCAGCATTGCCCCAATATGGATCTCATCCTTAACCCGATCTTCTAATCCGAAGCAATCCGCCAACATATCGCTGGCTCGAACCATCATGGAACAATGCAAAGCGGTATAATGGCTCCGGAAGTCCATGGAACAGACCAATGTCCGCAACAATGCTTCCTTTTCTGCATCCATTAGCGTTTGATTTTTGATTCGTTGCAAAAGATGGTTGTGAATGACATCCGTGTCTTGCATCTCAGCAAATTCGATACAATCCAGCGGAGCACCCTCCGGGAACAATTTGCGTGATTGATTTTGGAAAAACGCTTTAATTTCATCTGGATTTTGTCGGCCATGATTTACAAAAAATAAATCTGTCGAATCCACAATGCGCAAACATTTGACTACCCATTTTAATAAAGGATCTATCGGTGCCGCGTCAATTTCCGCGTCGGTTGAATGATGATACTGCACAATAGGCGCATAATGAGAAAATGGGAAAAATGTTTTTAGGAATAAAAACCCGTAAATTGCATGCGAGTAATCCTGATCCGCTTCTAACTGTACCAAATTCCATGTATCGGTTTTAGAAAAATTACCGATATCATGGAATAGGACCGTCCAAACAATCTGGCAAATTTCATCTTCCGAAAATCGTTCATCCTGCTCCAGAAGACGCATAACGCCATATGCAACACGTTCCCCGTGACCAACAACCAAGTCATTGACATGGTTTAAAGAGCGGATAATGATTTCATATAAATTTTCATTGGATAATGGTATCATTGCTATATCCCTTGCATTTCTCGATAGTAACGAATAGATTTGAATACGGCGGCAAGGTTATTGGGAATTCCTTGCCGCCGCTGATGTTGCAAAATAAATGCAATCATCCACATTCTTACTCTTTGTTTGTCAACTGTGTTGAAGCAGCTTGTGCTTTTTCTGCTGAAGATGGATTCACCATCTGATCCCAAATACGATTTACCTCTTCCATGCAGTTGAAATATATGATAGACAGTTGAGCCGAAGGAATACCGAGCGCTTCCGCATACTCAGTAATTTTTTTCCAATCAGCCTTCTCATAGCTAATGACCAATTCAAGCAGCATGCCACCCTGCCCTTCATGGGTAAGCAAAGCAGTTCTCAATTCATCGACCATCGGAATATCGGCAATAATTTCTTCCATAGGTGCATTGATTAAATATTCCAATGTCGAGAACATACCAAGCAAATATGCTTCTGAACGCGTCAGAACAGGCTTTGTAATGTATTTTTGCAGCTCGCTTGCAAAACTTGCACGCATAAAAGAAATTTTGATAAACTCTTCAGAATCGCTCAGATGCGCTTCATCCTGATCGCCTGCACTGAGCAGATATACCCATCGTTTAAGCTGACTCAAACCCAATGTAACAATGGCCTGCTGAATCGAAGTTGTCTGTGTTCTTCGTGCAAAATATGCTGAGTTTGCGATTTTGAGAAGACTATACGACAATGTAACATCAGTCGATACAATCTGCTCAATCTCCCGAATATCTGGTTCCTCTTTTGTGACTGCGACAACCAAACGGAAGAAGTTGCTACGTAAATAAGTACTTTGATGAACCTTATTAGCCATCTGTTCTGCGACATACGTACCCTGCATGCCATATACGCCCAAACTGATAGCCCGGTCGCGTAATTCCTGCGAATCCACACCAGTTGCAATCACTTTTTTGTGCATGCTGTGCGCTACCCGCATAATATTCTCTGCCGATGCTTGGGACATCTGCGTCAGATCAATCTTAATGTATGCCAAGTATTCCATCAATGCGAGATATCGCGGCATAAACTGAAAATCATTCGCTGCAATTTCATAGCCTTCCTTAACATATTGCTGCACCAAATGCATTGCGAAAGGATGAATAATTACGCTGTCATCAATTTGAATCACAAGCTCTTTGTTTTTGAACAGATGCGGTGTCCGCTTAGCAAGCAGCGAGCTGGTAAACGTCATAAAACTCCGGGAATCACGGAGTGCCTTTTCCGAGTTTTGCATAAGGAAATTATAAATCGTTTCCGCTGCCGAAATATCGTTTCCACTGTCTCCGCCATAGGCTTCGCTGCCGGAATATTTAATCTCATATCCAAGGATACGATTATCCGCATCTTTAATGGCCTGTCTTACGATGAATCTGCTTCTTTCCATGGTTGCTGCCCCCAATATTTTAATTCTTGCTACCGCCTCGACGCTCTAGCAGTCCATCCATAACATCCACTAGATGACCGATTTCCGGTTTGGATAATTGTTCATCCGCACCAAGCTGCTTTCCTTTAATCCGCATTTCTTCTGTAACAAGCGACGAGAAAATGATAACCGGAACTTGCTTCAGAACATTATCAGACTTAATCAGCTTGGTAAGACGGTGTCCATCCATACTGGGCATTTCAATATCCGTAATAACCATTGCGGCTTTTTGTTGCAATGTTTCTGGATCATTCGCCAGCGGCCTAATAAAGTCCCACAGCTCCTGACCATTGGAAAACATGGTTAAATTTGTGTATCCTGCCTTATTTAACGCCTCTTGAATCATACGAGAGAGCAAAATCGAATCTTCTGCAATCAAGATTGGATAATCCCGATTCACACGATTCCCCATCTTTTCGATCTCGCGCATCTGAATGGTAGTTTCCGGCGCAATCTCTGCAACGATTTTTTCAAAGTCAAGTACTGTGACTAACTGGTCATCACACTGGGCAATACCAGTTGCCACACCCTCTTCTCCACCGGAAATAGTCTTATCCGGCTTTTGGATTGCAGTCCACGAAATACGGCTGATACCAACCACCGTATGTACACGGAATGCAATATACATTTTATTGAAATTTGTTACAATGAACAAATGCTTCGGATCCGGCTCCGATCGCTTGCCTGTTAAATAATACGGTAAATCAACCACCGTCAGGACGATATCACGAGGCTTGAAAATACCCTCTACTGCAGGATGGGCATGCGGCATCGGCTTGACAGGTGCGCTCATCATGATCTCCCTCACCTTTGCCACATTGATACCATACAAGTTATCATCAATCGTAAACTGCATGATCTCGATCTCATTCGTACCGGATTCCAACAAGATTTTACCGCGTTCATTTTCCTGCATATCTATCACTCCTTCTCAGTTCTATCAAAGAATGCGCTCCGCCTTGCCATATATCTTAATACAGCCTTCGCCTGTTGCAACATCAAATAAAAGCGTACGCGCAGTTGATCCGCCAACATCCTCGCGCAAAAGCCGAATATGCTCCTGCTGAAGCACGTGATGAACACTATCAATATTGCGCTGCCCGATATTGCCCAGACTGCCGTTTCCTGCCACGTCAAACATCTTGGCACCACCTGCAATCTTTGCCACAATACGAGAACGCCGCGCCCCCATTTGCTCCATTTTACTGAGTGTTAAACGGATGCCGGTATCTGCATATTTCAGCGGAGAAGTTCGATTTTTCTCCATATTAAGCGGCAGCATAATATGTACCAATGCACCCAAACGAATAAGAGGATCATAAAGGCAGATGCCAATGCAGGAGCCCAACGCGTAGGTAATCAATACCCCTTCGTTTTTGGCCATTTTCATATCTGCAATGCCAATAGTCAGCTTATTCATTCACATATCCCCAATTTATTTAACAGATAGTTCAGGGACCGCATATCAGGCGCGAGCAACAGCCTGCACGGTACCTCTTTTCCTTCCACCAAAAAGCTACCGCCAATCAGCATAATATAATCAGACTGGTTTCCATATGCCGCCATCGGAACTGTAATAATAGCACCTTGCATATCGATTGACAGCTGCGGTACTGACGGCGTAATACGGACACCTGACAAACCAGACAAAGCATTGATAAACGAGGAAATCAGAATATTACCGATCTCAATAACAGCAGAATTTTCAATCTCCGTCAATTCGCTGTAATCATTGATTTTCTTCCCCATCATTCGTCCCAAAAGTAAATTGATGGCATCTAATTGAAAAAGGGCTAACATCAACCCGTTGATTTCTCCGCGGAGATCTGAAATGATGCCTGCCGCAATGGTCTCAAAACCACCTAGCTTTTCCACCGCAGCATTGAATTCCAGAATTTGCACTTCCGGCAACGGAATGCGAACTTCAATCCCTAACATACTGGACAGCGCGGTAGCAGCGTTTCCTGTACCAATGCTGCCAATCTCACGCAGCGCATCAATTTGCAAGGAACTCATTTCCTCATATTTCTTTAAAACCAAGTGATCCACTTCCTTTAACCGTTACGCAATCCGTTAATTGTTGATTCAATTTCATCTTGTGTCTGAACCATTTTTAGTGCATAAGAGAACGAACGCTGGGCCTCAATTACTTTTGCAAATTCCGTGCCGACATCCGCGTTGGATGCCTCCAGCATACCATGAATCGCCGTACCAGCTCCAGGCTGCACAGGACCATTTTTCGCCACCGGTGCAAATCGGTTATTGCCTAAATGCTGCATACCATCCGTATTGGCAAAATCAAATACGCCAACCGGATAATCGCCTTCCGTATCCTCACCGAGTGCAATAGGCTGCTGATTTTGATCCAGAACATAATATCCATCTGGATCACACAGATAGAAGTTCTGCTGTCCATTCTGCATAACGCTACCCCAATGGAAGTTACCAGCTCGGCTATAGCTAATTTCTCCGGTTTGTGGATTTAAAAGGGCGAAGAAGCCGTCACCATTAATAGCATAGTTCTGCCCGCCCTGACGAGCCATCAACGCACCTGTTGCAAAGTCGGTCGTTGTTTGAATCATCCGGCTGCCGGAACCGCGCGGAAGCTGCGCATTATCAGGTCCGGTCCAATTACGATACAACAAGTCAGAGAAGTTGGCCTGTTCCGCTTTGAAACCAATCGTATTAATATTGGCCAGATTGTTTGCTGTAACATTCATGCGCTGCTGCTGCTGTGAAGCCGCAACCGAAGCAGCATAAAAGGATTGATTCATTCTGGCTTATCCCCTTTCCACCGTTATACGCGACCAAGTTCAGTCGCCGTCTTAGACATGATCTGGTCATACATCTTGCTCATCTGGGATGCACTTTGCAGCGCACGCTGACATGTGATCATTTCTGCCATCTGCTGCACCAGATCTGTATTCGCACGTTCAATCATTCCATGATGAATAATCGTATTCGCTGCCAGCTGCGGCTGTCCTCCGGTTGCAGTAAACATACCCTCATCTGTCTTCTGCAGATCCTGTGATGGATCAGCAAAGGTAAAGACGCCAAGCTGCCCGAGTATACGACCATCCTCTGTCGAAAGAACGCCCTCAGGCGAAGCTTCGATTTTATCCGTTCCTAAGTAAATTGCTTGGCCATTGCGCCCTAACACGCGTCCCTGCCCAGCCAAAGACAAATAGCCTTGATCATCCAACATAAAGGAACCATTTCGGGTGTACAGACGCCCTGCATCTGTCTGAATGGCAAAATAGCCATCCCCTTCCAGGCCAAAATCCAAGGGAAGTCCCGTAGATTGCAAAGCCCCCTGAGAATGGTCCGTATAAACCTCATCCAAGGCCGTGATATAGCTGGTTGTTGTACCAAGCTCCTGCGGATTTTTTTGCTTATTTCCAATTTGGCTGCGCATAACCTCGTCAAAAGTTGTGTCGGCATACCGGTCGGCCTTATAGCCTACCGTTGCTGTGTTGCTCATGTTGTTGCCCACAACATCCAGATTACGGGTTTGGGTTAACATAGCAGAACTCAAGTCGTAAAACCCTTTAAACATATTTTCAATCTCCTCTGCCTTATGTACCGTAAATATATTTTTGCATCGAGACGCGCAGTTTGCGGATCGCGTTAGAATGTATTTGAGATACACGCGGCTCGCTTACACCGAGCACTTGTGCAATTTCCTTCATTTGAAAGGATTTCTGATAATACAAAGACAATACCAACTGTTCTTTATCTCGCAATTCGCTAATGCTACGTTTCAGCTCCTCATATAGCTCTTTTTTTTGATAATTCTCTTCTGGCTGAGCATCTGCGTCAGATTGCGGCAAATGTTTTGCCGGCACATCTGAATCGCGCTCTTCCAACAACATATCGAGAGACAACACATTGCACAACGCTGTTTTCGCCAATTCTTCCTGATAACGCGATTCCGTCAGGCCCATATGTTCCGCAATTTCTTTATCCGTGGGAACGCGCCCCAGCTTGGTAAATAATTCGTTGTTCGCTGTGTCGATTTCACGCATTCGTTTCCGGACAGAACGCGGTAGCCAATCCTGTCTGCGTGCCAGATCAATGATCATACCACGCAGCCGCTTGGAAACATAAGTTTCAAATTTGACATTTTGACTCAGGTCAAACTTGTCCAATGCACTCATTAAAAGAAGAATTCCTTCATTAATCATATCATCGACCTGCGCGAAGCTTAAATAAACCCCTCGCAGCTTGAGTGCCACATTTTTTACAAGATAGGAGTATCGCATAACAAGAACTTTTTTCAGTTCCTGATCTCCACTCTGTTTGTACTCCTCGAGAAGCGCCTCATTTGTCATTTGTTCCCATCTTTTTTGTGGTTCCAAGGCGTTTCTCCCCCCCTAAATAATGCATTTTACGAAAGTGTAATATTACCCAACGCCTGAATCTGTACGCTTGTGATAACCTCATTAAAGGATAACACCGTTAGATCCGGATAGAATTGCTCCAGCAAGCGGCTTAAATAAATGCGAATAATGTGACTGGTAAGCAGAATCGGCTTCTGTGACAACTCTGAGAATTTTTTGATATGCTCATTGAGCTGAGACAGCAGTTTCTGCATCAAATCCGGTCCCAATGCCAAATATACGCCCTGATCGTTTTTGGTCAGGCTGGCAACAATCTTTTTCTCTACTTCGGCATCAAGCGTAATTACGCTGAGACGACCATCCTCACAGAACCGATGTGTAATGGTTCGTTTGAGCTGTGCACGCACACTTTCTGTAATCAGATCGACATCTCGGGTAATGGACAACGCATCAACTGTGGTCTCCACGATCGTGCCCATGTCCTTGATCGGAATCCCTTCCTTCAGCAAATTGCAAAGGATCTTTTCCAACATTGCATAGGACACAACATTCGGAAATGCTTCTTCCACTAATTGAGGTGCCGAACGTTTCAGGTTTTCCACCAACTGAATGGTTTCAGCACGATTCAGCAATTCATAGGTATGTTTCTTTACCGTTTCAGACAAGTGCGTTAACATAACTGACAGAGGATCAATAACTGTATAGCCATAGATTTCTGCCATCTCTTTATTTTCCGGCAAAATCCACCGTGAAGGAATACCATATGCCGGTTCAATAGTCTCGATACCCTCAATTTCCCCTGCAGGATTTGCAGGCTCCAAGGCAAGATAATAGTCTAGCAAAATCTCACCACGGGCAACTTCTTCACCTTTGATCTTGATGACATACTGGTTGGTGCCTAGCATAGAGGCATCACGCAACCGAATAGATGGCACTACAAAGCCCATATCCTGCGCATATTGGCGCCGGAAAATAACAATTCGGCTGATCAGCTTACCGCCACGGGACTCATCAACCAATGGAATCAGGCTGTAACCAAATTCCATTTCAATCGGTTCAACATTAATCAGCGAATAGATATTATTGACATCCTTGTAATAATCCATTTCGCTTTGCTGTGCTTCTGCCTGTTTTCGGACAGCTTCCTGCGCAGCGGGCAATTCTTCCTTTTGCTTTTGCAGCGCTTCCATTTGATGCGTCACACGACGGCTGACAAAGAACAATGCGGCTGCAATCAAAAGCAACTGGATATGTGGTGTGCCCGGGAAAATAGCAAATACAGCCAGGATCAAAGCCGCAATCATCAACGCCTGCGGCTGTGCCAAGAACTGCTTGATGACATCGTTATTCAAGCTGCCTTCAGAAACTGCTCGAGTCACGATCATGCCAGTTGCAGTAGAAATCATCAGCGCGGGCAGCTGAGATACCAAGCCATCACCAATCGTTGCGATCGAATAAACGCTCAGTACTTCACTCAGTTCCATGCCTGACTGCACAATACCAATAATGGAACCAGCAATAAAGTTGATCGACGTGATAATGATAGACATGATCGCGTCGCCCTTAACGATCTTGGTTGCACCGTCCATTGCGCCATAAAAGTCCGCTTCACGCTGCACCTTATATCGTCTTACTTTCGCTTCCTGCTCGTTAATTAAGCCGGAAGACAAATCGGCGTCAATCGCCATCTGTTTGCCAGGCATAGAATCGAGCGTAAAACGAGCCGCAACTTCCGCAACGCGCTCTGCACCCTTAGTGATAACGATGAACTGCATCAAAACGATGATCAGGAAGATAATAACACCGATGACCACGTTGCCCTGGATAACAAATTCACCGAAAATCTTGATTACTTGACCAGCTTGGCCTCCGTTGGAAAGGATCAGTCGTGTCGACGATACATTCAATCCCAAACGGAACAGTGTGGTAATCAACAGCAAAGAGGGAAAAATGGAAAACTCTAGCGGCTCATGGATATTCATAGTGATCAACAAAATGATGAGCGCTAAAGATATATTGATGATAAAAAATACATCCAACAGAAACGGCGGCAGAGGGATCAACAGAAACAACACGATGATCACGACGAACACCGATATCACGTTGTCAAAAAGTCGTTTCATAACTCCACCATTTCTATAACTGTTTCAAAATCATTGCGGGAAACTACGTTTATTAAGCTTATATACATAAACTAAAATTTCAGCAACCGGCCCATACTGATCGGCCGGAATTATTTGACCAACTTCTACCGAAGCATACAAAGTACGCGCCAACGGCCTATTTTCAATCACTGCGACACCGTTGTCCTCCGCTACGGCAACGATACGCAGCGCAAGTTCATCCTGACCTTTCGCTACAACCACCGGTGCAGCATCTCGTCCAGGCTGATAGCGCAACGCTACAGCAAAATGTGTCGGGTTACGAATAACCACATCTGCTCCCGGAACAGCCTGCATCATACGGGACTGTGCCATTTTACGTTGTGCCTCTTTAATTTTACCCTTAATCTGCGGGTCGCCTTCGGTTTGCTTGTATTCTTCTTTGATTTCTTGTTTGGACATTTTGAGTTGTCGCTCAAACTCCCACCATTGATACAAATAATCAAAGAAAGAAAGAACAAGGAACGCAACACCAACTTCTAGAATCAGCTTAAACCCTAAGTCACGCATAGAAGCAAGCGCAACGCCGATATCGCTATCCATGTAACGGGAAAAGACCACAAGGGATCCACTGACGAATCTGTAAATCAGAATCAGTAGAATCGTAATTTTTAATACGCCTTTAACCGATTCGATAACGCTTTTCAAGGAAAACAGCCGCTTAATGCCCTGCAAAGGGTTCATACGGCTGAATTTAGGTTTCATGGCTTCAAAAGAAACCAACAACTTTGTTTGTGCAAAGGTCGCAATCACCGCCGCAAGAACCGTTGCTAGCAGTGGGATTACAACCGCCTGCGCTAATGCCGTAACAGATTTAGCGCTCAGCTCGGTTCCAACAACGCTTACCCCAGCATTTGATATGTTACCAACCAATCCAATACAATATTGGACAAAGTCAGTCATGGCATCTACCATGTACGACAGGCCAAATCGGAGCGCAGCATAACTTGCAAACAGTGTTGCTACCGCCACGATATCCTGGCTCATCATGACGTTACCTTTTTTTCGTTCGTCACGTCGCTTTTTTGGTGTAGCTTTTTCTGTTTTCTCGTCTGCTCCGCCCGGCACGGTTTAAATCCCCCCTTTTGGGCTACCC
>OERW01000182.1_pt1 | contig 17675 bp, 17 predicted proteins | sample 1540091 | NCBI WGS metagenome assembly OERW01 (sample SAMEA3891889, study PRJEB23780) | metagenome | biome: terrestrial biome; feature: animal house; material: Caecal content | place: Italy | collected 2015-05-05 | reverse complement strand
CACGCCGCCCGCGTCTTTCCTCGCCCCCTCGTCCGGTTATGGATAACTGCCATGCAGTTACCCACAGCCGGGCTTCACCCCCACTCCATGCTCACGGCGGCGGGCATAAGAGAAAAACGGTTAAACCACGATCTCAAACACACCGTCCCGTGTCTCAACAAACGTACCCTCAAAGGATAAGTCCCGGCCATAGGCTTCATAGTCGATATAGTTTTGCAGATGCGCCGGTATCTCACCGAGCGAACCTTCCTCCACCATCTGACGCGCCACATCTGCCATATCCTCACAGCCAGACCACAGGATAATATCGTCCTGATGCTCGCACAAATCTTCAAGACTGCTGAAATAGCCTTGCAGCTCTTTCAGGTTGTCTTGGATATACTCCGGCAAATCCGCCACCATTTCACACAAGCGGTTGACTTCCTCGATTGGCGTATATTCTTCGATGTCAAAGGGCAGCTCGTAATCGTGTATCGCATATTCCTCATAAAATTCGTTCAGGCCGATACGCTCAGCCATTTCATCGTAGTCAATGGGCGGTTCAAACCACGTGCCGACAAGCTCGCCCTCGTTGTACTTGCCAAGGTTCGCCACATAGACCCGCATTTCCTCCATACTTAAAATCACCTCTTTTTTTCACGAAAAAAACGCCACCCGAAAGTGACGTTTTAAAATATTGGAAATTCAGTTTTTCATTCAAAGCAACCGGATTTACTAAATCCAAAAGCGTTTGACAAGGAATCAAACACTGGCTCCAATGCTCTGTTAAGCGAAATATCCTCAGTACATATCCCATCTAAGGAATTGATAATATTCCTGTCGAGAGGTAATGAAGAATTTCCCCAGCCAGCAGACGCAATATATCCTTTTCCATTAAGAATTGTACCAAAAATGTGCCATGGCTTTGGAACTCCTAATTTTTCTAACAGACTGCCATATTGATTTAACGCCTTAATTATTGCTCCTTGCGTTTCCAACCAATTATATACTTCTTTTGATCTGTAATTTGAGATCAGCCTGATTTCTACCGCTTCAATTATTCCGCTATGGAACACTTGCGTATATGCATTTATAGCTCCTGTCTTATATTCGCTGTCATAAATACAATACCCATCCGCATTATAACGACGCGACCAGTTGCTTCCAGAAATCGGTGTAAATGATGTGTTATTGCATAGTTCTTCAAGGTTTACTCTGTTTCCGAGTTCAAAACTCCACTCCGGAACAATGTGGAAAACAATTTTTGCGTCATTTCCAAGATTGCCAACACATTCATTCGCCAAAACCGTTGAAATTCTATCCTTGCGAAATTGTCTGATTTTGTCCTGTAACACATTTGCGTACAGAAATTCTTTTCTTAAGTCGTCAATGTCCATGTAGGTAATTCCGTTGGCATAGCGCATAAAGAACTCATCTTTGTTCCCATCCCAGAAACTATGCGGTCGAGCATAGCTTTTAGGAACGAAAACCACTATTGCAATGTTATTATCACTGATCTGAACAGGGATACATTCTACACCATGTAAATGCGGTCTAATACGTGATAAAACAAGTTGCCGGAAAGAGGACAACCAATTATCAAATTCATTTAAGGAAAAACCGGCCCCTGTTAATTTAACGGGTAGCCTATTTTCATCTTCCTGCATACCTACAACAATAATACCACCGTTTGTATTTGCAAAAGCCGCGATTTCTTTCATGAACTTCTCTTTATTCTTATCTGTCATTTTACCGCCCGCGAATGAGTAATCTTTATATTCCAACTCTTTGTTTTCAAAAACTTTGTTGTCGATAAGCCCTTGTAAATACTCAATGTTTATCGTTTTTGTGTCGAGAAATTGCATTTGTTAGCACCTCCTTGATTCAATTATTATATCATAAAATGCATATATAACTCTAATTTTTCACCTCCACCATGCAGGCATAAAAAGCGGCCGGTCTCTTTCCGAAACCAGCCGTTATGCACCGATAATCTGATTGAACAGGGTAAGCAGCACGTCCTTGACACCCGCCGCATTGAACACCAAGCCGACCGCAATCAGCGAAACGATAAGGAAGCCAATCAGCTTTGTAAACTCGCGCTTGAAGCCGAGATAAATGCCGATCACCACGATTGCCATGAGTACAAGCGACTGCGCGTTCGTGAGAAACCAGTTATACAGGTTGACACCGAAATTCATAGGTTATATTCCTCCGTTCTAATGAAGTTCTTTTATGCTGCAACTTATTCCGACACAATCACCTCCCCGATACTTAAAAGCTGCTGCTCGATGATTTTCCGGTGCTTATCCGCAAGTTCCGTAACCGCGAGCATTTCTTCCATGACGTTTGTCCCACATTTGCGGTCTAATTCCAGCAGCATCTTCCACGAGGGCGCTACCTGATGCGAAAGCCAATTCAGCGTTTTTTGCACGGTATACGGTTCGGGCGCGGTCGTCAGCTTCAGCCTTTCCCGATGCGCCCCGATGAACACCGCCCACATCTGGTTCAGCGGCCAATCCTCGCGCGGTTTGCTGTCGTCCCGATCGACAAACCGCACATAGCGGTTGATGATGCCAAACGCAGTGTTTTCCGGGCTTTCGCCCGATACCAGATCGTATACCGCATGATAGGCGCGATCGTTTTTCAGCCGGATTTCAAACCGGTTCTTAATTTCCGCATCTTCGATGGGAACACCCTGTTTGACAAGCTGCTCATAGTCCTTTTCGTAGATACAGAAATATAAATCCGACTGCATCGAACCGATATACAACGTCGCACCCATGCTCGCTTTGTTTTCTTCCCGGCTGCGAACCAATTCCCCAGACCGATATGCCTTGAAACTGCGGAAAACCGAAATACATTCACCGCGATCACACTTATCACAAAGAAACGGAACGTCCAAAATTCCTGCCCGGTCATTGATGGCAAGGTCTATGCGCTTGAATACCGCATCTTCCGCTAAACACTGCCGGAAGAACTCGTACCAGTTTCGCTTCTGGCCGTTCAGATAACTTTCAAACTGGCGACAGCCTTTGCCTTTCAGTTCCAACAGCACGCCTTTTTCCTCGTCTGGGGAGGTCATAACCGTTATATCGCCCAGCACATACATGCTGCTATACGAGTAAAAGCCGTGATCTTCCTGCACAAAATATTTCATTTTGAGCCGCAAAATACGTTCCAAGATATATTCTATATCCATCGTGGAAAAACGGATACGCACATAGTCGATCATCAGGTTTAGCGGTTCTGGATATAGCGCCCTGAGCGCCGCCGCAAGCCGTTTTTGCATCTGGTCTGTGAGCGGCATCTTGCCGGTTTCCACCCGGCACAGGTATTCCCGTGATAACCCGGCAGCAGCCGCAACCGCCTTTCGAGATATTCCGTTCTGCTCCCGCTCCCGACGAAACTGCAAAATCCACCCTTCCTGTTCCATACGCAAACCACCTCCTTTTCTTCCTGTGACATAGTCGCCCGATTTTTACATAACCCCCGAAGGCCAAAAAACCAGACACCATCAGGGTTTTGCTTTGAAAAAGGGCTGGCCATAGGCGATTTGTACCCCCCTGTTAGATACAGGGGGTAATGACGCACGGGCGCGGCTGCGCCGCGCCCGCCATCCGCCCTCGCCGCGCTTTCGGCTTTCGCGCTGCACGCCGCGCGCGTCAGGGCGGGGCGTGCAAAACAAAAGCCCACAGGGTTTTCCTGTGAGCTTGTACCAAACCGTATTTCGTTTTTCAGAACAACAGCGCTAGATAATCCTGCCGACCGTCCAGCACGCGCGTGACCTCGATATGGTCGTCCTCCACCACACGGTAAAAGACAAGTTGCTTTACAACCACCAGAAATCGCAAATCGGTTTCCACGGAAAATTTACGACTGAGTTCTGTACCCATATAAGGATTGTCTTCGAGCAGCATGATTGCATCGAACACACGCCGGGTCAGCTTTTTCGCCGCCACGCCGTTACCGAGCGTTTCCGAAATATATCGTTCCGTCGCCTGTATGTCGTCCAGCGCGGTTTTCTTGAATAATACCTTCATTCAGACAGCCCCAACATCTTGCGCGCATCGTCGGCATCGTACACTTCGGCGCACTCGTCGCCCTTTTGCAGCTCTTTCATCAGCCGCGACAGTGCCTTTGCCTTGATAATCTCAGCATTGTCCTCGGTCACCGCAAACGGGAAGCCGCCCGCATTGATTGACTGTTGGAAAAACACGTTGACCGCGTCCGTCAGCGTCAGACCATTTTTCGCATAAATCTGTTCCAGTTCTTCCCGGATTTCAGGATTCATGCGGACACGGAACATATCCGTTTTGGCAGAAGAAACTACATTGCCCATACGTCATTCCTCCTTTGGATTCAGTATAACAGGTTGCTGCGCTTCTGTCAAATTTGTAGCAACAATGTTGCTACTTCTACATTTACCAATCTCCCGCAGGAAGTCATACCCTCTTGGCACAATCGGTGTATAAAACTCGGTAATCACACCTTTGCCGGTATCCGCATATCCGCGTCCCTTGACGTTCTTGAAGAAAAACTCCTTTTTCACTTCCCCGAACATCATACTATACCCCAACTCGGACATACGTCCCAGCGCCACGCGGAAGTTAAACTGGTCACGGATACCGTCGCCAAGATACTTTGCGTCCGGGCGCTGGCAGGCGAGAATCAGAAAGAAACCCGCCTGCCGCCCCAGCATAACGATTTGCTTGAGCTTACCCAGCACATCGTCACGCTCGCGCGTGTTCAGCATTTCCATGAACGCAACATATTCGTCGAACACCAAAAAGTGCGGTTCCAAACCAAGATACGCATAGTTTTCGCCCGTTTTGTAGCCCTGCATGGACTTCATGCTTTCGCTGCGCTGCATCATGGCATCGCAAAACCGGCTGACGCACACGGCAATATCCTCCTTGCGGTAGTACACCTCCGGCATGACCGCGGACAGGTCTGCGAGGTCTGCGTTTTTGGGGTCTAAAACATGAATCACCGCGCGGGTCTGCACCAACGCATGAATCAGCGTCAGGATAAAATACGTCTTGCCGCCGCCCGTGCCGCCTGCAATCAGCATGTGCGGCAGCGTGTCATACTCCCACCAGACATTTTTCATCAGCCGCAGACGGCCGTCCCCGGCTTTTGCTTCATCAATGGAAATGCGGTCTGCAACCATGTCATACAAAAGCGTATACAGGACAAAGCCGTCCCGCAGCTCGCGGCTGACAAGTTCACAGTACAAACCGCTTTCCAGCTTGGTTTCCAAATGCAGAAGTGGCTCCTGATACCGCCCCATCGTGATCTCGACCTGAATATGCAAAAGCCCGTTTTCCATACGGTAGTAAATCCGCGGGAAACGGGCTATTTTCGTTTTCTTATTCGAGCTGGATAAATCCTTGAAAAAACTGTCCTGCCTTGTCTGTTCAGCCTGTTCGTACCATTGGTTTTCCAGCACCATGCGCGCCAGCTTTTGACGGTGGGATAACTGCCGGACAGCATCCGGGAACAGGCGGCGCAGCAGTACGATCACCACAGCAGCGGAAACCACCGCTGCGAAAACAGTGAACAACAAATAAACCCTGTCTCCATCAACACCCGATGCAAGCAGGCCGCGCCACCCGGCTTGCAGCACCGTCCGCAGGTTGAGCAGGACGAAAGAAAGGGAAAACACCGTCAAACCGACACCGCACGCTGCCTGAAACACCAAATCTTTATCCGATGGGCGGATACGCTTACCGCGATACCGGAAGTGCTTCATAACGGTTACGCCTTCTTATCTGGCTGGCTGTCCTTGCGCGGCTGGGTGGACTGTCCGCTGCTCGGTACAGAAGCCTGTTCCGGCTTTACCAGCACAATGTCATCCGCCTTAACATACCAATCCGCTTCCGCATTGTTGCCGAACGTAGCGTTTGCCACGGTGTTCGCCACCGGGTTCACAATATCCACCTCGGCGTTATAGGGATAATCGCGTAACGGCGTGCTGGCGGGGATACTCACCTGAATCATGCGGCGCTGCGTCTTGCTTTTCAGATCGTAGGTGCGTTCCTTGACCACATCAGACGGCGTACCGTCCTCATTCTGCTCGAACACCTCACGGCGCAGCGCAGAAAACCGCAGTCGTCCAAACGTCGCCTGCTTGTCGATCACAATACCATTTGCCAGTCTCATATTTGCCACCTGTCCTTTCTTACGCTTTTACAATATCGTCTGCATGGAGGATATAATCCGAGAAGCCGCGGCCATTCACCGCATAGCCCTCCACAGTAATCTTGGGATTGACCAGCTTGACCGCGTCCATATACTCAAAATGCTTTTCGCCCGCCTTGCCGGGCAGAATGACTTCGATGTCGTCCGCGCGCTGCACATCGGAAAACAGCTTGTACCGCCGGTTCTTCACCACAATGCGGCCACCTTCCCGCTGGGTATCCCCGCGCCGCGGCTCCACCTTGCCGCCAAATTCCAGATTGCCGAACGTCTTTTCCATGTTCGGGACTACAAATTTCAGTTCCATAAACTATTCCTCGCTTTCAAATGTTGGTTGATCTTACTGCATGACTTCCGCGATACCCGCCATAATATATTCCGCACAGGGCAAAGCGATCGCGTTGCCGAGCGCGAAACAACGGGCGCGGTCTGTGATGGGTTCATTCTTGCAGCCGTATGCTGTCCAGCCCTCTGACAGCCCCATGAGCCGTTCGCACTCCAAAGGCGTCAGATCGCGGATCACCCCGTCCTGTTCCGCCCCCTCATACCAGAAGGCAAACGGCTGCCCTATACTGGCAAGCAGAGTTGGGAAGGGTTCTCCGTTTTTGCCGAAGCACGCCCAGAAGCCGGTTTGGTCGCCTTGCTTTGCCATTGCCCGCATACGCCGCAACTGGAAGGGACGGACGACGGGTATCTGCCGCCCTGCTTTATCAGCAGGTATTCGATCTCCACCGGCGGCGGACAGCCCGCTTTCACCGCAAGGCGCAGGATGCGAGAACACCCCGCGGGGCTTAAATAATACTTCTGCGGCACGTTCTCCTGCAAAATCCGCCACGACGAACACCCGCCGCCGACGCTGCGAAAGTGGGGGTTCTCCCCAATACTGGGCATCCAAGAGCCGCCAAGCGGTATCAGCCCGTCCCCCTCGCACCATTCCGGCGTGCGCCCACAGTCCGCTATCAGGCACTGAAACCTCGATACCTGTGAATGCGTGGAGCACGGCTGCAAAATCCAGCCGGTCATTTGAAGAAAACGCTCCCGCGACGTTTTCCCAGACAGCGAAAGCTGGATACCGGTTATTTGTTGCATACCTCATTTCCTCTATGATACGCATGGCCTGATAAAACAGGCCGGATTTACTTCCCGCCAAGCCCTCCCGCGCGCCGATCGTGGACAGGTTTTGACAGGGTGAACCGAACGTGACAATATCCACGGGCGGTATTCTGCCGCCATCTATCTGCGTGATGTCCCCTAGGTGGAGCATATCCGGGAAGTGCCGCCGGGTAATGGACACCGGCGCTCTAGCGATCTCGCTTGCCCACACCGGGACAATACCGCAGCGCGATGCGGCCAACGGAAAGACGCCGATACCGTCAAACAGGCTGCCGAGCCTAAGTGCGGCCACGGGCAGACCTCTTGCAGTTTCGCCCCCGGACACCGTCCACAGTGCTCCACTTCGGCGCTTTTCCCCGGATACGGGAAAGGCAATCGCAGCGTTCGTCCGGGTCTAAATTCGCCCCACAATAGGGACAGGTGTGATAGTACATAAGCTGTCCTCCTTTTGATGGTTGGTTGATAGCCTGCACAGATACCGGCGGCGGCCGGGCATGGTGCACGGCGATCTCAGGGCATAAAAATAACCGCCCGGATAAGGCGGTTGGGTGAGTTATTCGGTTGTACATCACGCTCTCCTTTCTCTGAAATACAATAAGCCGCTCTTTGTTTTCCAAGAGCGGCTTTACCGTTTAATTTGACTTTTCAAAAATGTTATCAGGCATCACTTACATTGCTTTATTGGTTCCTTCAAATCATCCTCAGAAAGGGTAATAATTATTGGTCTGACATGGCAGCGTTCTGATTCCTATCATCCTGTTTTTTTGAGTCTATTGCAACAGAGCCTGTAATTCTGCCACAATAGTCAGTCAAATCCTTACGGTAATCCAAGATGATGCCTCGGATAGTAGAGAACACCATCATCGGATCATGGGAGCGAGTCTGTTCCACCAGATGGCAGAGGTCGCAGAGACTAATTTTCTCTTTATTGGGTGCGTAGTCCGGCTTTCCACACAGAGTTAAATATTCCTTCAGCCGATCCAAACTAAGCCAATAGATGAGCCGATCAGTATCGTTGCAATCATCCAAGTATTTCGACCACCGGCATATGATATCTTCATCGGCCTTAAAATAAGCTAAAACAGCACTACCTCGCAAGTACTCTTGGATATCCCAATTATCTTTAATTGAGCCTACCAGCTTTAAGTTGGTCTCCAGTAGCTTAATGTAGTCTTCCCACCGATCAATTTCCAGTACATCTAGCATCCGTAAGTCGGCATAGGCCTCACTGAAAGTCTGCAAGATACACTCGCAAAAACGGAAATATGTATTACGCGGCATCTGACCCGTATCCGAATCAGCTTTAGCTCCTTCTGGTTGGACACTAGTCCATTTCTGAATTTTAGCCCACAGAAGCTTAGGCAATTCATTCGCCAGCTGTCTCACCGCCGCCTCTTTAGTCTTGTTGTTCTGATACATCTTCTGGAGATAGCCCGAGCACATGGTCTTATCCAACTTCTCCGCCAAATTCAAAACATCGTACTCGTTTAGAACTTTCCACCATTTTATCCACAGCTTCTTCTGAAAATCCACAGATTTAATCAAGCTACACAGATAGTCCTGAGCTATTAGAAAGGATGATATACTGGTTAAAAAGTATTTTCTCCCTTTCTCTCCAATCGGATCGAACCACCGTTCGTAATTCGTCATCACCTCTTCCCGGAAAGCCTTGGCCATATCCTTCACCAACTTCGGATCGTTAATAGGAAGAAGTGTATAAATCAGATACCCGCCGATACATTCCAGCATGAACTCCGCCCGTTCCTTTCGACAGCGAGCATTCTTTCCCACATGGTGGGCAATCTCATGGCACATGGTCTGAATCACGACTTCGGGGTTATAAAACATCTGTTCATTGATATAGATAATCAGCAGCTTACTGCCGTAGCCCTCCTCTGATATCGGTTGAACATAAATATCTGATCGGAAGTCTGGCGAAAACAGAAAGGAGTATGTCCTCTTCTCTTCATCCTGTATCTCATCGTTAAGCAATTCCGTCACCTTGTATGCCACTCCCGCATAAAAGGCCAGCAGCTTAGGAGGTACGTCAAAAATAGTAACGTTAAATGCTGGTGCCTGAATAAACTGACGCTCGCTGTGCATGGTGGAATGCGCCAGCATATTCAAAGCCTGTAAGTAGCTTTTCTGAAAGGTGTATAACTTCTCCCTCTTATGCCCAGAGTCTTCTATGTTTTGCTTAGTTTTTTCTTCATCCATCATTTCCGCTACAAAGCGCAGATATTCGGTAAATGAATGAAACACACTCAGCACGAATTCCTCTGAAAAACCATTGTCTAGTAAAGAGATCAGCGCACGGCGAATTTCAGCAGCATAGCCCCGTACGGGTTCACCTGCCTGTTTCAACACCTCAACGTAGGTATTGAATAACTTATCCAAAGCCAGAACAGCTGCCTCGTGGAGACTATGATCCATCGTATCGAGCTGACCGTGATCAAAGTCCTCCCAAGACACCAGAGGTACCACCTCATAACAGCTGAAGGCATCGTCATTCTCTGCTTCGCAAGCGCAGTCGATCCACCAAAGCACCTGTAGCATCTGAGAAAAATCAACATTATCCAGCATTATATGAATATCATACCGCCCCGGAATTCGAGAGTAGGTATGCTGCACATTTGATAACTGATTTATTTTCTGCATAAGCTCTTTACAAGCATCCAGCGTCCGTACCCCTAGCGCCACTGATAGAGTTATCTTTTCTTCTGTATGGGACCACCTTGGCGTTCTTTGGCCGGCATAGCAGTCGAAACTCTCCATCAATTTTTTAAAGTCCAGTCCATAGATTGTAATGGTGTCCCGAATTTGCTTCAGCGCACCGTTACGCACTGGCGATAACCCCCACAAGATATCCTGAGTAACTGACAGAGGCAAATCCCTAACAAATAATATTAAGTCACAGAAGTCCAATGAATAATACAACGTCCATTGGTCTTCCGAGACTCCTCGGTTCTGAAATTGTGCTCTAATATCTTTCTGCAGCTCACTCATATTTAATGTCCGCGTATTGACGAGCTGGATCATAGTAATATAAAGCACTTCCGGCTTGTTAGTCCAGAAACCTTTCGCCTCTCCATAGACTACCATACTCTGTTGAATGTATATATCTTTGTTTTTGTCATCCTCGTTTTTCTGACGAGCTTGGCTGATTACGTCGTAGGCCGCCGGTAAAATCCCTTGCCCCGACGGAACCTCCACCGGTGTTACGTCTACAAAATGGTAGTTGTGAAAGGCCACATAGTCGCCGTAGGCCTTAATCTCACCTTTCTCCTGGCAGATCTTATGCAACGACTTACTCTGCGGTAGGTTCCACCGCTTGAGCGTAATGACACGGACATCCGTTTCTTTTGCGTTATTTCCCACTGCTATCCACTCCTAACAAAAAAGCAGCCATCAACTCTATGCAACCGTAGTTACGGATACATGGAGTTAATGGCTCTTACACGGTATTGAGTTCCATAAATCGGGTATACTCACCCCTAAAAGCCACCGTTTTAAATATACGCTGGCAGAAATTCCAAGAAATTATAAATAGTCCTGCCTTCGCAGCTCTTCGGAATCCTCTGGAATGGGGGCTAGGTGCTTAGAACCGATACGCCCTTTTCCCGCGTAGCAGGTTTCGGAGCGGTCAATCTCCGCTTCTCGCTTTAGCCGATCAATCTTTTGCATATTTAGCCGCTCAATTTCTTCACCTATACCAGCGCAAAAGGGAAAATTAAACAATTTCATCACATCCAAATTATAATGTCATTAGAATAACACAGCAGAGTTAAATTTGTCAATAACCATATTATGGTTCCGAAGCAAGGTGGGTGCCTATGGTGCTAAAGCGGAAAAGATGTTATTTCCCAGAATATTCAGCATACCATCCTCCGATGCCACAATCACCACCATCGGATGATCTTGGAATCTATTTTTGTGAGAGCGCGTGTAGTTCAAAGCCGAGTTAAACCGAGCACCTCGGGCCATATTTCCTTTCCCATCGGCTTTGCCGTCTAAAATCATCCCGCAAGCGTAGCATTGACCATTAAAATCGACTAAAAGGGCTCCATCAATAGCAGTTAAGTGCTGAATAATTGAAAATGAGTTTTCTTCTAGGAGAGAGGCTGTTCTCTCTAGCATAATGCCCTCATGGTGATTCTTACATAATCGATTTGCTTCCTCTTGTGCGAACTCCTCGTCAGCCAGAACGATAACGGTCCCTTTCTTTTGGTGTTTTACCAGCTCCAAGACTCTGCTTATCACAGTCTTATCGCATTTTTCCCTAGTCCCTTTATATATGCACGCTTGCTCAGCCTGAGACATATCCAATAGCGGCAACATCAACCTTCCCCTGCAGTAACGTAAGCGGCAACCGTCTTCCACGACTCCGCTGACATCGCAAGGTAATGGCGGGACATGAAACGACCAGATCATGTGTTCCTGAAAGGATAGATAGGGATACAACTCCAGAAGTTTTTCGTTCCCCACTCCTAGCGATTGAACTGAACTAGAGCCATTATAGCCCACAACCAAACAACCAGCCTTCGCCATATTTAACTGCTTACGCAATGCATGGGTGTTTTCGGAGGATAATTCCAGCCGCTGATCCTGCTCGAAAAACACCACGTTTTCCTGCAACTCACTCAGACTCAACGGAATACCGCCAGGCAATAGGAGTAACTTCAAAGCCGTAGCCGCCTCAGATTCATAACGCTCTGCACTAAGAGCAGTGATCAAGTCGATCTCCATCCCGGGCATAAAAGTATTTAGCCGCTTGTTCAACCGTGTTTGTGTCTCTTCCATTGCCGCAATCTGGAAATCATCACGGGAACCGAAATTAGTATATGCATCCAGAAAGGCATCTATGATGATTCGCATTGCCCAGAAAGCGTTGGGAAATCGCCTCCAGAATGAGTGCTTCATGTCTACTTTCGGTGGTTTCCCAGCAGTGCAGACAAATAAATTATCCGTATCCCAAAGCAACAAATCTACCGGTTGCGTGGTGAATCCTTTTATGTATTCCCTGAATTGCTTTTGAATATTCGTCTTAACACACACACCTACCACATCTCCAACGAGTCCCATACATGAACACTTAGTTGGTTTCTTACGGGAACATGTCCATCTCATACTGACAATCTCAGGTAATCCCCGTCGACCCGGAGCTTGTCCAACACAAGATGCAGGATTAGTATACCATACTTGGAAAAATATTTCAATTGTTTTTTGAGTAATTATTACCCTTATTCAGCCATTCATCTACTATAAATCGCGGAACCTCTGTTTCTTTCTCTTGTGACGGCAGAGCAGAGACATACATGAGACAGAAGAAAACTCAGCATTCTTTTCAGATGCTGGAGTTTTTTCCGTATCATGCGCTTTTCATAATTGACGTAAGTGTGACTGAGCCCGTATAAACAAAAATGGCCCATCGCCATGGAAGCAGAAAACACAACCTGTTATAGTCCCCTCAAAGGTTATGGTTTACGCCACCGACCTTTTTACTTTGGAGGGACGATTATGACACAAAAAAGCAAAAACACCATAATATGAACCACTTGAACGAACAAACCAGAAACCCCATGGGCTATATCTGTCTGTAGTAGACAGGGTCAGGAAAAATGTGTTAAAATAAGGTGTAAGTTAAACTAATAGTTCCTTATCCTCCAAAGTGCTCTGTAAAATTGTTTTCTTGCTCGTGCCAGTTCCAAATAAAGGGATGTCTCTCTCGCCAACCGTGAATGAATTTGAGTATGTAGTAGACAACACAGGTAAAAAGATAATGTTATAATAAATGTGCTAACTTGCCGATCTTTAATTGGTATAATTTATTCAAATTTATAGCTTTAGCATTTTCGTATGCAGCGAAAATGCCCTCAAGCAACAAATAAGGAGGTGATTATAGGTGTCCAATCATCAGGCTTCCGAACAGATGCTGGGATATTTGTATCAGGTGCGCTATGCGTTAGCTTTATTGCTGGAAAACGACAACTCTGATTGTCAAATAAGTATAGAGAGGTTTGACGATGTTGCTTTCAGCAATGATGATATACCAATACAACTTATCCAATTAAAGCACCACATTCAGCATCAAGGCAGCCTCACTGATGCAAGCGCTGATATGTGGCGGACCTTAAAAGTATGGCTAGACGCTATCTCTGAATCGCCAGATATTTTAAATGGAACAAACTTTTTGATAATAACTACGGCTACTGCGCCAATCGATTCAGCAGCGTTTTTACTCAAAAATGATACCAACCGCAACCCAGATACTGCATATGAGAAGTTAAAATTGGTTTGTTCCAGCTCAACAAATCAAGCACACCAAGGGTATTATGCCTCCTTTATGGGTACCAGCGAAGATACCATTAAGCAGCTAATCAGGCAGATGTACATTATTGATTGCGCCAGCAATGTAATTGATGTTGAAAAAGATATTCTAAAGCATATTCGATACAGTTGCATTCCCAAGCACCAGAAGATGATATATGAGCGACTTGAAGGTTGGTGGTTTAAGAAGGCAATTGATGCACTGTGCTCTGATACACCGGTTTTCGTAAATCAAAACCAAGTGCGGTCTTTTATTGTCGCTGTAAGTCAGGAGTATGCGGATGACAATTTGCCAATAGATATTGGGGATATTGATGATCTGCAAGAGAGTAGTTTCAGCGATAATGAAAAAATCTTTCACGAGCAATTAAAGCTCATTTGCCTTAGCAATCGTCGTATGCAAATTGCCCTGCGCGATTATTACCGGGCCTTTAGGCAAAGAGCAAGTTGGATACGAAATAATCTACTGTATATCAATGAACTTGATCGGTACGAGGACCGGTTGATTGATGAATGGGAACACGCCTTTGTTGCAATGGAAGAAACTCTCTCAACAACAGACAATGCTACAGATGAAGCAAAGGCAAGAGAAGGGCGTCAACTGTTTTCCAATATGGAAAACAAAGATATTCGGATTCGTCCCAAATGTCAAGAGGCGTTCATTATGCGCGGGAGCTATCACATCCTAGCAAATCAATTGAAGATTGGCTGGCATGTTGATTTTTTCGAGCGCCTCAAGCAGTTACTTAATGCATAGGAGGCGATGTAGTTATGCATAGCTGGAATAGGCGTACACACGAGGTCGCTTACCTACTCAACCCAGCTTTTTGCGGAAGAATGCTGTATTCAACAATAAACACTTATTGCGTAAGAACGCGACAAGCCTTTCCATTTCCGCTAACCTACTTGGTTCTTCCGTTAGTGTTGCACAAGGAAACAAGAGAGAATATCAGTAGCCGAAAACAATTGCATTTATGGGTTCAGCAGTATCCGCAACTATTGATAGACTTTCCTCAACGAGCAACAGATCTAATTCCAATTACTAACGAAGCTATCGAACTGCTCCTCCTAACAAGAAAACTTATCCTAACCCCAAATGCGGAATTAGAAATATCTCCAACCTCACGCAGTTTGAGCAAAACCCAATATATTGATTCCGAAATAAGTGAATGTCTATTGAAATGTGGACATATCGCAAAATGGTTCGCAAGCGCTGGGAAGGTTGAAAACGTATATATAGAATTAGGGGTGAGACCATGATGCAGATACGAGAACTTGTGCTTTATGGATACAACGGAAAAGTACGTCATTTGCCTTTTGCGTTGGGTAAAGTAAACATTATTACCGGGCGATCAAAATCCGGTAAGTCCGCAATAGGCGATATTATTGACTATTGCATGGGGGGAGAATCCTGTAATATTGCGGACGGAATTGTTCGTGATAATGTATCATGGTACGGCTTACTCCTTCAGTTCGATAACGAGCGAGTTTTTGTTGCGCGCAAAAATCCTGACCAAGGGCAACAGACAACCTCCGTTTCCTATATCCAAGTCGGCGATCAAATTGAGGTTCCGGAGTCATGTGATTTTTCTGCCAATACAAATTCGGCTGGGATTGAAAAGGCATTAACCCAACGAATTGGAATTTCGGAGAATTTAAATACACCGCCAGATGGGCAAAGCAGGTTGCCACTTGCCGCAAATATCCGCCATGCTCTGTATTACTGTTTTCAAGGGCAGGATGAAATTGCCGCAAAAAATTTCTTATTTCACCGTCAATCTGATGACTTCGTAACACAGGCGATTAAGGATACTATTCCTTACTTCTTAGGTGCAATCAGTGAAGAAGCACTGGCATTGGAAAATGAGCGAACTGTGCTCAAGCGCAAGTTATCCGTTGAACGTCGCCGACTTGAGGAAAACCGAAGCTTAATGGGTGGTGGCTTTGAACGGGCGATAAAGTTAATCGGAGAAGCCCGACAGGTTGGACTAATTGATGCATCAACTAAAATCGACTATCAAAACTATCAGGAAATCTTTTCTCTGCTCCAGAACGCTTTAAACTGGACTCCGCAAATGGTAAGTTCAGGGAGTGGAATGGATCGGTTGTCCTTTTTGCAAAGCAAGCTTCAGGACGTCCAAAACGAATATGACGACATCGGAGCAACCCTCGACAATGCTCGTAAATTTTATGGAGAAACTTCGGGGTATTCAGGCGAAGCACAACATCAAAAAAAGCGTCTTGAATCCATAGGCCTTTTTGAGCATATAGATTTTGATCCAGAGAAATGCCCTCTGTGCTCAGGAAAACTTGAAAATCCCCTACCTAGTGCAGAGATGATACGCGCCTCTATCGTTAATCTAGACAAGTCAATTGCAAATGTCACCCGTGAACAACCAAAGCTACGGACATTTATTTCGACCTTGGAGCAGGATCGGCAAAAAAAGCGAGAGGAAATCGAAACACTTGAAGCGGAAATTGATGGAATCTATCAACAAGACGACGAACGAGCACAACTGAAGGATTTAAACGCCAGAAAAGGCAAAGTTGTTGGCCGAATAAGCCTTTGGGTAGAAAGTGTACAGAACGATACGGATTCTGGACGGCAAGAAAAAGTTATCCAAGAAATAGAAAAACGCTTACAAGAGATTGACTCGATTCTTGATAAAGACTCTGTAGATGAACGAAAACAATCGGCACTTTCAAGAATACAGAAAGATATGACAAAATGGGCAAGGGAATTGCAGCTTGAGCACTGCGATAATCCTTACAGACTTGATCTAAACAGAGTTACTGTTGTTGTAGATAAACCAGAACGCCCCGTACCTCTTAAACAATTGGGAAGTGGATCGAACTGGGTAGGTGTCCACCTTATTACCTATTTTGCATTGCAGTATTTTTATATCGGCGCAAAGCGTCCTGTCCCAAGCTTTATGTTTCTCGATCAGCCTTCGCAGGTCTACTTTCCATCTGAGCTTGATGAAAAGAAAACCGATTGGAACGAGGTCAATAGAATCTATCAGTTTATTATTGACCAGACAGCTGAACTTAACGGTCAGTTACAAGTTATTATTGTGGATCATGCAGACCTTGAGAAGAATTCTTTCAGAGAATTCACTCTTGAAAATTGGTGGCCTGACGACAAAAATTTAGTACCAATTGATTGGTATAAAACTGAGTAAAACAGAAATCCCAAACCATCGGTTACTTTTAGTGGATTGGGATTTTTGATTTTTCAGAGATTTAATTTTTGTCCTTGGCTTGACACACAGGTCTCTCAGGTCGTTAAGCCGGATTCTTCGAAGCCTATTTTTCAGTAAAAGATCACCAAAACCGGGAAATATTTAGGATTCGTGATATTCCCCATTGCATCTACGCATACACCCCACGCTCTGTTATAGCTCGCCCCTCCCAGCATCCGTTACTCAAGCAGCTTTTTCTTGATCTGTTGCAAAACGGTTTTACATTGTTGCTTTTTGCCACATTTTTATACGATAAACTCGTCTATGTGATAGCCCTTTAACTTATATATGGTATTTCAATCAGATGTATTTTCAAAAACATCTTTTCTCCAAAACATACTTCTACCCTTTTGCAACGCCGCATTTGCATTTTTACTGGCTGTATTATTGCACAAGCTAGATAAAAAGGTAAAGCTACAAACTTGTGTGACAATCCCTGTTTGTGAATTTTTATACGGCAAGAATCAGTGTTACAAATAAAAATCGTTTACTAAAAAGAGCTTCTAAATCGTAATAAAACAAGTTGATAGGCAGCCCTTAATACGTCTGTCAAAATGTCTGTCAAACTTCCGTCATTTCAGAAAACGCCCTTTAAAACAATCTCTGCGCCCCACTTTTGCACAACACAGATTCCAGAACATTTTTTGCAACTTATTCCACGAAAAACAATCCTTCTGACGAATTTTTGTTCTTCTTAAAATGGAATTGGCATAACCAGAAAACACACAGAAATACGCCATAATTTACACATTTTGGTAACTCTGACTCTGTTTGTGAGGGTTCGAATCCTTCTTCGGCTGCCAACGAAAAGCA
>OERW01000177.1_pt1 | contig 18290 bp, 28 predicted proteins | sample 1540091 | NCBI WGS metagenome assembly OERW01 (sample SAMEA3891889, study PRJEB23780) | metagenome | biome: terrestrial biome; feature: animal house; material: Caecal content | place: Italy | collected 2015-05-05 | reverse complement strand
AAAACTTTTTGGGCAAAAAAATATTTTTGGCCGCAAAACTGGCCACAAAAATCCGAATTATTGATGACCAAATAAAAATACATTTTTATACAGAATAATACAGAAAAATATTTTGACAAAAAGAAGAGGCCCTGACAAAGGCCAAGGCGCTCTCCTCTTGCAAAGTTTAGCTGTTAAGACTAGGACGACCAGACTCCCAACTCATCCAGTCGCTCCTAACATTGCTGACTCCACGGTACCCAAACGAGAAATGCCAACGGTCGGTCTTCGCGTTGTAGGCAAACGACGTGGGAATATCATTCTCCATCACAAGGTCGATTCGATTGCCATTCTCGTCAAAGGTGCCGTTAGGGATGAATATCTTGACCTTAGGAGGGTTGTCAAGCTTGCCAAACACGACGAGAGAATCCGGAACATCACTAAACGCCGTATTCTCAATAATCATGCCATAGCTCAATTTGTCCTCACTCGAGGTCACCTTGCTAGCCTCACCGTAAGCGATGATAAGGCCGTCTTCATTGTATATCTGAGCGTACACTGTAGTATCTTCCTCCTTTGAATCGTTCGAAGCATTATAGCCGGACGCACATCCAAACGTACCAATCGTCATCAAAGCACAAAATATCATACTAATAATTCTTTTCTTAATACTCATAAAATATCATCCTCTCTGTACGAGATTTTTATTTTTCATAATTCTCCGCTTGGATCTTAGCAACTTTAGCATTTTCGAAAAGTTGAGAAAACTGATCAAGCAAGGCGTTTTCAAGGTTTTTGATTCCTTGAATTCTAGCATGATCATATTCGCCACAAGTCGGAGAACTAACAAGACCATATTTAGCGTTATAATAATCAGTGTAAAATCTCCTTAATAGTCGGCTTTCTGAAGTAGCGAAGGCCAATATTCACGCAATCAGTCGCAACAAGACCATTCATGATACCCTGATCGTCATCAAGGTACTCATTAACCATGTCCCGGATATCGTCAAATATCACGGGAATTTGTGTGTTCAGGACAAGCCACAGAGCACACATAATCCGACGCATTTCGGGATGAGCATGCTTTTCGCAGCGCAGTTTAAAGATATGCCTCCACTCACGATAGTTCGCAGTGACAACGATCTTTGTAGCAAGACCCAAAGGCAGCATCCACCGAGCCTCTTCAGGTGTGGACTCCACATTATAGGTCAGAGTCTTCTCTTCGAGCCGACCAACGCTTGCCCTATAGCTCATAGAAGAATAGTCAGCAACGGACATGTAGTTGTAGAACTTGCAAATATTATTCCAGCTCTTCTCGTTCATGCCGCCGGGGCCACCGTATTTGAAGTTGATGTAGTCAAATACGGTAGGAGCCCACTTGCTCTCAGGATCGTTCAGAAGCTTCTGGAACTCTTCATCGGCCTTTAGACCCTCTTCGAGATTATTAAAAAGGATAGATCCACGTTTTAAGTAAAGCGGCAAAATATAAGTCACATCACCGCCAAACTTATCCTTTGAATAATTGCAGTTATGGACCACCACTCCGTTTGCTACAAAATTATGATAAGGAGAATCCATTTCAATGTCAAATACTGGAATACACCCAACATATTCTATGGAAACAACTGTGTCTGGAATTGCAAATAATAAATTTTTATTATGAACTCTCTGATGGCAAGATTCGCATAAAGTTATCAAATTACTAGGCACATTGTTGAAATGATTCTCGTCGATATGATGCACTTCCAACGAATTGATGTCAGTGTTTCCACATAATTCGCAATATGACTTTTTGTGTTTCCAATAATTAGATGTATCATGCTTTAAGATATGATCATTCCTCCTTCCGCAATGATGATATTGTCTTAGTGCATTAACTTGTGCGTCTACTTGAATACCTTTGTTCCATGGAGTTCTTCCGGAATTAAAATATCCAGTACCTTTCTTTGGGATTCCTAATTTTCTGGCCCATTTTTTAAGGGTACTCACGTTCACTCCTGTTTCATTGGAAATCTGAACAAACGTTTTATTAAGATCTATATTTTGATGATAAAGCCAATCATAATTTTTCCAAAATTCATTGCTTCCATTTACCAGAATGTCACTCCCAACCAATATGGCACCGGCCTCCATGTATCCATAAGAAGTTCTTATAAGATGATCCGGAGTGCATACGACTTCGTACCCGAGCCTTGTTTTTATTTTTATTGTCTCTCTTGTTCCGTTATAATAAATATCACGAATATGAGCATAAACCAATTCTCCGGTTTCTTCATTATACTGGCGAATGTTCATTCTTTTTACACTGTGCATCAAGCCATTTAATTTCTTATTATACAGCTCCTCGATAGTAGGTCTATTATGAGGATTGGATGTGGTTAAAATTGTGTTTCCCGCTAAACAGTAGCGCGTGCTCTCTTGGGTGAAGGAAGCCAAGCGATGCCGCACAAGCTCATTTGCAATAGCCCGGTCCACGGTAAACTCAACAGTCAGACTCCCATGCTCAAGAACTGACTCATGACCATTGCGGATAAGCATGGCCACAAACTTCTTAGCGCTCTCGCCATCCTCAGTGATCTTGTCTTCCGAGCGATAGCTAATTCTGCCACAGCGCTCGATGTGCTTGAGCTCTTTGATACCACCGCTGGAAATATCAGTCAGGATGTCAAAGCTAGGATCGATGAATTTCATAAGTTAGTCCTCCTTTTCAGGCAAATTAGCAATAACTCTTGCTATTTCGGCTGCTTTTTCGTAATTTCCGTCCTCTATGTAACGAGTCCACATATCATATTCTCCGCCTTCATCGTGGCACAGTTCCGTTTTCCATTTTATGGGGCAGAAGCAGCATATACCTTCATTGGTTCTATGACGATATATTGCATTATTTATCGCATATTCACACGCCCAACACATGCTATCTGGAAATTCGATAGAATCGTCATACCCAAGAGCTTCGAGAGCTACATATTTGATTTCATAAGCACGAAATTCGCCAGTACAAAGTTCGCCAGTACAAAGTTCGGCAATTTTATTCCAAAGCTCTCTATGCCTTCTCACGGCTTCTTCTTTCGTCAACTTTTCTTTTTTAATACTCACTTTTATTTAATCTCCTTTTTAAATATCATTTTATTAATAGAATCTAAATTTTTCGAATACTGCCCCTCCGACAGTATACTTATAGCAAGGATAAATGATGGCGAGTTCAGGATATCTACTTTTGAGCAGTCTTACAAGTTTAAAGTTCAGGCCATTGTCGTGAATATCGACGTTCACGACATCTCTGTCTGGGGTTAAAATGTTATCGATCTCTTTTACAAGCATGTTGGTATAGAAATCAATCATGCCCGAAGTAGAATTGGATGCAACATTGGGAGGAAAAATATCTTTGATTTCTCCGCCAAGAGCCATTGCATCGTTGATCATATCATCCGTCCATTTGAGATGAGACTTCTTTGATACGTTCAGAACCATAAAATATTACCTCCGTACTAACTATTATCGTCCGTATCGAGTGTTGATTATGCTGCGAATCGCAGAAGCCTTTAATGCCGCAGCATAAAGTTCGGCAATAGCGGCATCGACAAAGCCGGGTTCTGCATTATTAAAGTGATTATATGCCACATCAAGATCATCGATAGCCTTCCAATATTCGTTTTTCAGTTCATTTGTGGTAAGCATAAAATATCATTCCTTTTCTTTAAATTTGAGAGGCTTAGAGTTCTGATAACGAGCGCATTCGGTCAAACACTCATTACAAGGCTCCTCGGTTGCTATGGTTTTCTGGTACTTACATTTAGGGCACCATTCATCGTACTTGATTATCTTCCAGCCAGTTTCCATTAGATTTCATCTCCTTGAATCGTCGGTATAAAACGGGCTTGAATCTTTTGCAGTCATTCAAACCCATTCCTTTTCGAAAATATCTTCGACATTATCAATTGTTGCATCGATAGTGGTGCATATTTTTTTAACGGTGTCTCTTACGCCCATTGCGTACATTACGGAATCAGAGTCGACAATATTAATTTCTCTGGTGGCAGCAATAACCATTTTAGCCATCTGAATCATACCCAAAGCGTACATGTTTTTATCTCTATCAGTCATTCAAATCTCTCCTTTCTGACCTGGTTCTTTGAAGACGAAGAATTTCATGGTGCTTACTTCGGATAGAGCATTAATGTATTCTTCGAATTCCCTACTGCCAATCCATAAAATATCATTTACATAGTTAGTATTTTTTAAGCTCCAGTAATATTCGCCGCGAGGATCGTTGCGGTAATGAATCCTAACTATAACGTATTTCGGTTTGTTTGCCTTGATCCAAAGCAATACGTGATTGTAATAATCATTCATAAAATATCACTTCCCATCTTTTTGGTGCACTACCATAATGCTATCAAGAAACACACCAAATGCACAACCAGTAATGAGGCCAATGGTAAAAATACCGATTGCATAAAGAATAAATGCCAAAATATCAACTTCGATAACCATAGCTTTTCATCCTTTCATACAATTTGATCCCAAGGAATGACACTGTGATAAGTAGCTAAAGGATGCGCCGTTACAAAGTCTTTAAGAAACACTCCGTTCTGTTCTTTAGGGAACCACAGCACGATATCATCCTTACTTGTATCGGTGTCGATCTTCGCAACAGTCGAGAAGTATTTGAAGTATGTTACATCTCCATCACCGCTGACAAATTCTTCGATAAAGATGTACGTTCGTCTGCTATCACGAAGCGCTTCCAGGATTTTAGGATAGGTCATGAAATATCATTCCTTCTTTTTGGCAATGGGATTGGTAATGTAGCAGCGCATCCAGCTAGGATCAAACTTCACTTCGGCTACGACATTTTGGTTATCATCTTCGCTCACGATGAAAATATCATTCTCGACGACTTTAACTCTGACCCATCCAAGCTCCACATTGTCGTTAATGTCTTCCTTAGGACGCCCTAAACTCACGGCCTGCATAAGATACACAAACCGTCCGTTCATACCAAGGAGAAGTTTTTTGGAAAGAGGCTCAATGGCGGTGGGCTCTTTGACCTTAATGGAGTCTTCCTCTGCCTCCTTCAAGCTTTCTATTGTCCACAAAGGATATGGTACCGCATCATACACTTCGAACTTTTCAGGAGTGTAAAGGAACGGCTTATGACCTTCACCTTCCACCGGATACATGAAGACACTCAAAGGATCTCCTTCATTATCGGGAATGGCGAACTGAAGATAGCACCATCCTTTCCAAGCGATTACGATTTTGGAAACCACATATACGTCCTGGCCATCTCTGCAGCGCTGGAGAATCTCATCTCTCGTAAGAGGACGAATATCAGTCTCGCACTCTTCGTCGATCGTATCCGGCCCATCCTCGAACACAACTTCGCCATTAGTTTTGGCCTTGTAGAATTCATCAATGATATTACGAACCTTTTCGACCGCCTCTTTGTGAGAATATAAGTCGTCAAGCTCAGGATGAGTCTTTCGCTGGTTCAAAGCCCAAAGAAGATTCCAAGCAGCAGCACGCAGATGGTCTTCATCCATCTCTCCAGCGATGAACTTAGCGAGATGACGAGCGGCACTATCACAAAGAGAATGCAGCGGAATTCCTTTATCCACATTATGCTCTCCATACTTTTCTGCGCCCTCCTCGCAATGCTTAGAAACTTCCATGATACCGTACCAAGGCAGGAGGTCCATTCTCCCCTTTCCGTGCTGAATATCACGCTTGGCACCAGTTGAAAATTCAGTACGCTCACCAGAATCTTTAATCATTGTTAATCCTCCTTGCTAATATAGTCGTTGATAAAATTCTCAGGATCAGATTCTTTGGCTTCTTTAAGAATTCTTTTCATCTCCGCAAGATCTTCTCTTGCGAGTTTTGTACTAAAGGAAATATCACGGATCGCCTTGGTAAGCTCTTTCAAGGTCCTGTTAATATCCTCGAGTCTCTCCGCGCATTGCTGTTCATAGCTTTTCATTTCGAATCCTCCTTAAAGAATGCGGGCAGAGTATAGTTAGGACTCGGATAGTTTTTCACAAGATCTATAAAGTAATCGATGTCCGCTTCGAATCTCTCCTTTGCCATGAGAGTATAAGCTTCCTTGGGGTCTGTTTTCTTGGAAGCTTCCTTTAAGTATTCAAGCAACGATATGAAGGACGATTTCGAAATAAATCTTTTATCAAAGTCAAATTCGTAAGTTTGATAGTCGTATTCCATAAATATCATTCTCCTTTATTGTTTTCTTAGATTTGTTCCATATTATGTTAAAATATGCGTAATAGAATCTCCATCGTTCCCGTCTTGCAAATTTTGGATTCATATTCTCCCATTTTCGAATATCACGAATGATGGGATTATATGGGTCCATTTGGAATAGAGCTCTTTTCGCCATGTGTTTCATGGTTTTCTTAGATAGATTTCGCATCCAAATTTTTCACCTTTTCTGTTTAGTCTTCGGAATAAATTGTTTTCTTTCTGGTCGATCCACTGATGCATCGGAAGGTCTTCTGGATTGAGGATTTCTTTATTATAATAGTTGGAATGGAACAAATATCTATTCCACAAATGTTTCAGGTGTTTTTTTAGACAGGTTTTTCACGTTGATCCTCCTTACGTTTTCCAGTTCCACCGCACACAGGGCAGGTGACCCATGTGTCAGGACCTCTAATAGTTCCTGCATTGTAGGTCATATAACTTTGCATTGCCTTGAGGCGACCTGTTCCAAAGCAATAAGGGCAAATATCTTTGAAGTAATCAGCGATAGAATCACTCATCATTATCACCCCTTCTAAGTTCGTTGATTTTATCAATCCCATAATCGATAGTTTCTTTTATGATTTCGCTACCGCCGTTGATTATATCGTTAGCAGTTTTTCCAGTTGTTTCATACACATACTCAACTGTATCTGGAGTAAGCATACTAGAAATCGCCATGGTATAAATCAGGTTTTTCGAGGGGATTAAGATCGTTAATACTACGGAAACAATAGTTCCTACAAGAAATACTTTAAATTTGCGAAGGTGCTTTTTTGCGCGATCTATGTAAGTTTGCCTTTCGGGGTATCCGATTTCGGCATTCTCCATAGCATCGGAAAAACATCCGAGGTATAACAAAGATGTGAGTGCCAAAACAATACACACCAGAATCATAACAATCTTTATCCCATGTATTACATCCGCTGCATAAAACAGCCAGGGGTTGATGATCGGATCGGTACCATTATACAAATTAATCATAAATATCCTCCTTAATCCATGTTCTTATAGTAGATTACCAGAATGAGATACACTGCGCCGAGTAAAGTTACAACAATAGTAGCTTTTCCAAGCACGCTGGCTGTACAAAAGAATCTAGCAAACTGATTGAAAATATCCATATTACTTCTTTCCCTCGATAAACCGTTTTTCATTAAAGTTCTTCTTACGAGTATACGCTGCATAGATAGCAGAATCGATTGGGCTCTTGCTGATGAAGTGATAGTAGTATAGATCAATATAAGGAGTGTTGAGTCTATCTATTCTTCCGGCAGCCTGAGTCATAATCTTGTACGAGTAATTCTGGCTAAAGAACACAATTGTATCTGTCGTAACACAGTTCCATCCTTCCGCACCAGCATTATACTGAACAAGATAGACCCATTTAGGACCAGTCAAAATATCTTGATGCTTATGGCCGTTCCATTGCGTATATGGATAACCCTCGCCTTCAAGAAGTTCGATGATACTATACAGCTCATAGTCGTAATTGTAGAAAAGGATGATTCTCGGATGCTCGCTAAGTAGATCAAGCAGACTTTCAAATCTACTAGTATCGAGGTTTACAAGTTTGCGCAGGATTCTACAAAGCTCAGCAGCATCTTTGATTGGTTCTCCTGTTTCTACATTCCATCTTCTTTTCATTATTTCCTTATACGTTTGAATATCATAGTCGCATCTAAGGTAATAATGATGGCTTCTAGTAGCTCGGTTAAAGTTCATAGTGACAAGAATCCTATCCCGAAGTCGCATAAGCCGTCCGATGTTCAAATATCTTTCTACTCTTGGATACTTTGAAAACCTCGAGAATACAACGTGCTCCCTTAAGAATTCTGTTCGGTTGCGGTAGAAGCCGTTCGCAACAAAGAGCGGAATATAATCAGTCCAAGTATCACCAGGAGTTGCACTGAGCATAATCCAGTTGTTATTCTCTGCAATCTTTAAAAAGCTTCTAACCCAGACTCCATTCCCAACTACACGTTGTTCGTCAAATATAAAGAAGGAATTCTTTGCATTGACATATCGCTTAACGTTGTTCCATGAGTCCACAATTACAGTGTTCTTGTAAAGATTGATCTTCTTGTCAGTAGAAAGTTTGAATGGAATGAACTCGCCTTCCCATTCTCCTGTGTCTCGCTTTCTAGCGGTTGTAATGATTATGAGGTTCTGCACTGGTTCTTTCATCCTGACGTATTCTCCAGTGTTTACCTTTCCACCATTACAAATATAATAGTAAGCAAGACCCGTTCTACTCTTACCAGACCCTACGCCACCACACAAGACACAACCATTACGCATCTTGTCAAGAGCTTCGAGCTGGTAGTCATAAAGGGTTACTCCTCCCAAAATATCAATTCCTTTCGTCTGATTTCTTTCTGATTTCTACATATTTATCAGAAGGATGTCTAAAAATGCAGTCTTCTGGACATTTTGTTTTGCATTTTATCAAGCAATAATCGTTTGTTACGAGGTGTCCATTGGTGAATATTCCCCTAGTGCAATAATACAAAGGCTGACCGTCAAAATTATCAAACTCTGTATTTTGCGACGTATTGTCCATACGTGAGGCCCTCCTTTTTGGCTTCTTTAACAATTTCATCAATAGACATACCAGTTTGTTTTGCTTTAGACTCCTGACGACGTTTTTCATAAGCATACTTAATTCGTTCCTCTTCTCCATGTACGTGCGTTTTAGTTTCATTAACCACTTTTCTGCAAGCGTCGCAATACTTACGTTTGTGTTTTGTACTAAACGCAACTCCACAGAATACACAATGACAAATCATGATAATACTCCTTTCTAAAATATAAATGGTGGGGCGTACAGGATTTGAACCCGTAACGAAGCAGATATGAGCTGCCTGCTCTACCTAATTGAGCTAACGCCCCATAAAATCTCCCTTGCATGGACACCTACAAGGGAGTTATCTCATAAGCTACTCATTCGGAACGGACCATTGCGACGTGGGCTTTATCTGACCTCATAGCTTTTGAAATATAATGTTAGAAGGGAGCATCCTCGGAATCGTTCGAAGTGACCACAGGAGTGCTGTTGTGGAACTCGTTCATGTAGCGCTGATAGTAAGGATCGTAGTCGAGATCCTGGTAGATGTACACAATATCAGCGTACAAGCTCATGGTTTCAGGATGCCGAAAGCTCTTGTACAGCTTGCACTGGCAGTCGACCTTCTTCACCCGAATGTAGTCAAGCTGGGAGAGCATGGCGACAGTGCACTCGGTACGGTTGCCTTTAGGAGAAATCCAGTAGATGTGCGGAGGATAGTCGGACTCCATATTGACGTTCACTTTGACGTAGTTGGTAGGACGGAACTCACCCTCATATACACGATTGGGATTCGGACGAGTCTCCCTGACATTCACGCCCACATCACGCAGAGCTTGAGCCTGCATAGGATCGGGGATGACGATGTTGAAGACACGACGGTTGGAGCCGAAACGATCACGAGCAGGATCGCCAGAGAAGTTGGTCTGGAAAATGAAGCGGGTGTCGTCGATGTTAACGATGTTCTTACGATTGCTAGTAGTCATACTATTTAGTCCTTTCTGTATGTTTTGCTAAAATATCATTCTACGGATTTGCCAGGGATGCAGCGGTTCTCGAACTTCTTATAAGCATCGAGATACCATTCATCCTTATCGCCATTGTACGTTACTTCATAGTACATACCGTCGGGAATATCAGTGCTGATGAGGAACTTCCAGTTTTGGAGAGTTTTGCACTGCCAGACAATATATACCTGAAATACCGGCACTTTGTCAGTCTTGTCGATGTGTTCCACTACATAGTTTGAAACGATCTGACAAGCTTTTGCGCGCATGGTAGTCTTCATTCTTTTCCCTCCTTTCAAAAATATAAGGGCATCAGATTTCTCCAATGCCCTTAAGCAGAGATTCGGTGCTCCTCCTCTCATAATAGGGGATGAAAATTTCGCGAATCAGAGTACGAATATCATCCCGGTCACACCAATGCTTGAAGACCTTGTGGAACTCGTCGCCCATCAATTTCTTGCAGATACAGAAAGCAAGACCACTCCATTCCGAGTAGGTATCGCCTTCGCTGCATTTCACGACAGTCTTAGTACCATCGTCCCAAAGAACAATGGTGGCAGGATCGTTGAAGATGACTTTCTTGATACCGGGGCATCCGTAAGTCATCTTGGGCTTGGAAATATCATTATTGGATTTGGACTTATCGGAGCTCGAACCAGTCATGCCATATACGGTGTTCGGGATATTGCGCAAAGCCGCTCTCTTAAAGAACTCTTCGCGAGCTTTTTCGGTCTCGGGGTCAGCCTTGTAGAGCCAGTCGCCATATTTCTTTTCGTACATAAATATCACGCTCCAATCTGTGATGTTGTGCTGTCAAGCTCCCAGGGAGGGCCAGGGGATTCCCAAGGAGCAACGGAAATATCATCCGAGACAAACCATTCAAAGTCGCCATACGAGCTGATTGACTAAACAGCATCGTCTACGAGCTTTGTATAGTAGTCAAGGTCGACAACTTTTTCGGGCATGTTGGGGTACAAAACCCGAATCATTTCGCTTTCGAGCCATTTAAACCCGGAAGTACCAGTAACGGACACGAACTTCGAAGTACCGTCGTCGTTATCCCGTTTGCAAAGAAGATCGCCACCTCCAAATCCATTAGAGACAGGAGTGAACTGACCAACTCTGCCAACGAAAATATAATTGTGCTCGCCTTCAGGGAGTCTCTCGTTCTTATCGAGATAGATGGCTCCTTTCTGAACACTCTTGGTCTCGCACATATCATCGAAGACGGTGGGTTCTTTCGAGAACAGAGTCTTGAATACATAAGGAACTGCGAACTGAGTACCGGTAGCGGTCCACTTTCCGCTTTCTTCCGCGTTATCGCCAGGTACATACCCATAGCGAGCCTGACACCAGTCGCTAGTGGCAAACCGAGCAATATAAACCGCGTTGTTGACAAGACACATCTTAGCATAGGTCGCTTCGTGCTCGAAGGTGTAGCCATAGCTCTTAGCAAAGTCCATGCAGAAGCTGATAATCTCAGGAGTAGCACCGGGGATCTTGATGGAGTCGGTCTTGATATGGGCCACCTTGAAACCTCTTGCCATAACCTCATCTTGCAAGGTCTTCATGAACAATGCGCCACGCAGAGCAACAATGTTATTGACGTTGCGAGCATCTCTTAAGGGATTATCGAAGCTCGCACTAGTCAGACCGTACACGGAGTTGATGGCAATCTTAAGGGCTTGAGCCAACGCTTTTGCCTGCTTGGGGTCATAAAGGTACTTAGCAAGTCTTCCGCCGAAGAGCTGCTTTGCCTTATCGTATTCTTTATGCTTCACCAGAATACGAGTATCGAGAATATCTTTGAAGTTCTTGGTGTAGTCACCGAAGAAGTTAAGCTGGATGATGCTATTAGGATGCAGACTAGCAACGTCCATCAGACCCACTTCGGCATACATACCGGGTTCGGCATAAACATATCCGCCAAGACCGAGATCCACACCGCGATACATATTATGCATGCGGCCATCGTCTTTCTCACCAGGACGATTGAGTCTACGGAACTCATATCCATCGAACTTGTTCTTGGGATTATAGGTTCCGTCAGTAGACATGCCCGTGGAGAGATCGGTATAGACGAGCTGAGGATGCTTGTTCTTGCCAAATATAATTCTGGTGGTCAGGGTATTGGTTGTGTCATTGACTGTCATGTTCGCGATATCGGCCAGAATCTCGCGAGCAACAAAGTCTCCTTGACGGTCATTCCAAGTAGCCTCAGTTGCTTCGACATCGTTTTCACAATATCCAGCAACCTCATCCCACCTATCCTCGGGAACGTTCTGATCCCAAGGAATGCCGAGTTCCTGATGGTGAATGCCCAGGTCAATCTCGAACTTCTTCAGACTCTGCTTCTTGGCGCTGAAGTCGTAAATATCAGTGTAGCTGAGGTTATACGCTTCGCCAAAGAAACCCTGCTTGTTGTTGATGATGCTCTGGGAAAGACCGTACAACTCCTGGTTGTTGAAACCAATGAGCCGTGCGTAAAGCATATGGTTATCGTACTTGCGGTTATTAAAACCAACAAGCCTATACTTGAGCAGGGTCTCGATATCAGAGGACGTAGGATTAATCATCTTTACGACCTTCTTCTCTTTACCCCGGAATTTCCAGCACACGACAAACAGGTTCGGAAACACTTCACAGTCGAAGAATATAATCGGTGCATTAGAAGTGATTGGCCCATCATCTTCACGGTCTTTCGACTTGAAGTGCATGATACCAACTTTCTTCACACAGTATTCTGCATTATGACTACTACTAGCAGCAAAAGCAGCAATGACGTTACGCATGTCGCTAACATCATAACTGAGCGAAGAATTGTATGCATCATTAAGGATCTTCTCAATGAAGTCGATCGAGGGCTTGGTATAAGGATGATACTCCTTGCGAAGATTCCTTTCAATCATTGCCCTCAAAGCGGTTTCCGATTTAATCTCCTTAATGCTCTTCACCGCTTTTTCTCCTTTCAAAGGTAATCCAGACGATAACGAGGAAATATCAAGGTTATTGCATTTGGTGACCATCCTGCGCAAAGACGATTTGCCAGTGAACACCTTGACCTCGATATGTTGTTCGTAGATTCTAGAAAGACTATTGACATCCCCTTTGTAAATATAATGCAGATGAACACCCGCACCCGATTTACTAAGCTCAGCATAGGTAGCAGGCCATTTCGAAGCTGCTCGGAGATTAGCCTCAAGATCTTTGCTACCATCCTTTGCCGGAATATCAAAGTCAATCACTATATGATTCTCCGGAACTTTCACATAGTGAAGCTTTGACGTATCCAAATCTTTCAGTGTAGTAGTTACTTTTTCCCATGCTTTATAAGGGGTACCTTCCTTATTGGCATACTGGGCAGGGCAATTTTGGCAAATATCATCTAGAACTGAGTGCTGCACTGTGAGATTAAGCCATTCGGGGAATTCACTTTTCTGAACTTTAGGTTCTTCGGGTTCATCCTTCAGTTCAGGGTCCGCAAACTTCTCAGTCTTGAACCCACTATAGTAACTACGAATACGAGTTCCATCCTCTTTGGTCAGACGTTCATCATACCTCTTAAAGTACGTCCTTAATTCCTCTTTGAATACTCTCTTGTTCATAGTGTATTGTAAACCTGCAGATTCGCAATACGTCTTGTACGTTTCCCATGCGACTTTCAGACTTACTCCATCATCATTCTTGAACATATAGTAGGAGTCAAGCATGAAGTTGTAGAAGTCATTAGTTGCATTGAGCATTCTTGTAGGAATATAATTGTCGTACTTGTGCTTGTCGGACTCATAGACCTCTTTACAATGCAGAGCAATGCCACCAAGCTCGAACTTAATCTTCCCGATAAGAGTATAATATCTATCGGAAGGAATCTTGCGTCGAGAAGGTTCGACGTCAATGAGTCTTCGAATGATGCCAGACTTGGAATCGGTAATTCTTACCGGCTTGTTAGTGCCCATGAACAGAAACGACTTAAATCGGTTGACATACGCAGACTTAAACTTCTCGTTAATCATCATCTGCTCATGAGATACGAGAGAGTTAAGCTTTGTGTTGTCTTCAATCCGGCTTAAATCGCCATCGTGTTCAATAGCCACAAGCGGGTTACTTCTGAACGCCTCCAGTGCAAATGCATTTGACGCAGAGGTTAATGCTTTTGAGTCAAATATCGAGTAGTAACCCTCGAACAGCTGCTGAATGATGTTCAAAACAGTAGACTTACCAGAACCAGGTTCGCCATAGAGTACGATGAACTTTTGAATTACTTTGGAGTCGCCGTTGACAATGCTACCGATAGCCCACTCCAACTTAGTTCTGTCATCAGGGTCATAAAGCGTACTCATGATTTCTTCATATGCGGGGATAGGAGTGGGTTCCAAAGGATAAGGGAGTCTCTTGGACGCATACATCTCCTTGGTAACGGCTGTATTCGAGAATATCAGCATGTCGTCAAGAGGATGAAACGAATCACGAAGCTGACTTTGACAATACTTGTGCCAAATATCAATCATGCCACTTTCGGCATCCCACATATGCAGGACCCGATGATTCTCGCCAAGAGCTCCTCTATTCTCCTTTTCGAACTCGTCAAGCTCATGGTCGATGAGCTTGATTGCGTCTCCTTCGTTAGTGGACCAAAGTTTTCGCTCTTCGATCCAGATAGCATAGAAGTCACCGCCTCGAATCATGAGATCGCTTGATTCTTTGATGATGAACTTGGGGTATACTTCGATTAACCCCTTGCGAGTTCTAGTCGCAACCATCATGAAATCAAGCATTCAATGCGACTCCTCCTTTCTTACGACAGTTTTTAGATTTGATTATTGCTGAGCACAGTGTGGATGTATGCGTGCATCTGATACCAAATATCAAGCTTTCGCATATCGAAGTTCGGGTCGGTGATATACTCTTTCGGAATGCAGAAGAGCCCACCTTCGCCATTGTAAGAATATCCACGAGCATCGAACCGATCCATGACAGCACGAGCCTTCTCAGCATCAAAGCTGTTGTCGGACATATGGTTGAGACCCAGGGAACAGACCATCTCCCAGAACCACTGACCAGTTCTGTCGCCATAGTCATCGTCAGACATGATGCTGTTCTCCATGCGATATGCAAGGGCAACCATCATCTCAAGCATATTGGCACCAGCGGAAATATCTTTGATGTCAGTAATGCCGGTCTCATCCGCGAAACGACGGCGCATGGCGAGAGCGTCGCTTGCACGCGCTTCGTCTTGAATAACGGTAGGAACAAAGGGCTCGTTGAAGAGGAACGTGAACAGCATGTGATACCGAATATTATTCAGGTTCTTGTCTTCCCACACAAAATGCACCAGCCAGTCTAAATACTGCGTGACACAAGCATCGTAACGCATTATTTCTCGCCTCCTTCCATATTGTTGAGATCGTACTCTTCATCGTCGATCCAAAAGTGGACACCGTCGCCGCAATCCTCCTTGGGAAGCTCACGAGCTGCAGGGTCCCAACCCCACACTTCCTCGAAAGTCTTTGCAGAACGGTCAACCTGGTAGTCCTTCTTGTATACATGACTGCGAATGTAGACGGTATCGGGCTCATAGCAACCCATGTACTTGAGGGAATCAGGTCCCAGGATTTTTGCGGTGTCCTCCATGAGCTCGCCACTTTTGTCATAGGCCACCCAACCATCTGCAAAGAGTGTGAGAAATCGGGGCTCAAAGTTCGGATTCTGGCCGAAGTCATCGGGCTTGATAATTTCGTACATGACATTCCCCTCCGCATCGGTGGTGTCGTAAACGGAACTGCCGTCTTCACGCTGAAGATTCAGTTTCTCCATAGCAAACTTAATACCTCCTTCGCGAACTCTGTCCTCGAAAGAATCTTCGCGATTCTTATCCTTGGCCTGATAGAACTCACGCATATCGTTGACTTCTTCGTCAGCCATATCGCGATACTTCTTCTCGAGCTTCGCGTTAACAGCCTTGTAGGTGATGCCGGCACCAGCAAGAGCGCCAATGCCGAATGCCACAACGATAGAAATGATGTTAGACAGTTTCATACTAATTCTCCTTATTGTAAAATATCATTTAGATCTTGTCGATGATGTTGCCATCGCAGTTGAAGTGCAGCCAGATGTTGGGCTCATAACCCTCGAGAAAGGCCTGCTTGATGGGGTCGTCGCTGTAGATACCGAAGTCGATGAAGGAATCGATGTCGGGATTGGTCGGGTCGTAAATCCAACCAGCAAACTGACCAATCTGAGTACCACGCATGCCGATGGAGTCAAGAGCCTCGTTCAGGAACAAATATCCACGAGTCTTGAGTTTCTTCATGCAGGAACGCTGAGCCTGCAGCAGGGTGATACGGTTGATTTCAGGGTCTTTCTCCCAAGTAGTAGGAGCGTTGTTCTCATCGAACAGGAAGGTGTAAGGGTCATCGGTCTTGCCGTCATGCTCTTCGCCTTTGACGGTAGTGTTGTTGCCATCCTTATCGGTGGCGGAAATATCAACGGCCTTAATGCCAGTCTCAATTTCCTTCTGGACGTCATCACCAAAGCGCTCTGCTACACGAGCCTTGTACTCCTCAAACGCCTTGGAGACAGCAGCGTAAGCCGCAACTGCAGCACTGTAACGCTTCTTCATGATGACGTGGGAGCCAATCATGCAACCAAGGCCACCACCAATGAGCAGAATGGCAGGAGCGTAGAGCTTGAGAACCTTGACAGCAGTCTGGACATATACGATGACGATATCACGGTCGGCATCGTCTTCAGTGTAAACCGCACCCTCCGGAATCTCGAGGGTACCATCCTGAACGCCATGAATCATCTCGAGGGTCTTGTCAGCCTCCTCCACAATAGGAGGAACCTTCAGAGTAGCCTTGCATGCGGCAATAGTACCAGCAACGATACCAACTGCACCAACAGCAATGAGGATTTCGGGGGAATGCTTCTTGACCTTGAACATGGCCTTGTGAGCAACGCGAGAAGCGGTCTCAACGAAGTTATTGAATTTCATAAATATAAATCTCCTTTCACTTATTCACAGACTGAGACTTGGGAAAGTGAATACGGTAAACCTTATGGCCGAGGTGGTAAGCAGAGTAGACGAACGCACTATCGAGATCCGACCAACCGCGATCACTCCCGTAAGAGTATGCAGGGAACTTGGAGTAGCCAAGCTCGTCAGCGAAGTCAAGAATATCAGCGACGGACACCCAATCGTAGTCGTGCAGGGTCTTCTTGGCCTTCTCGAGAATATCACGAGCATCCGAGATGGCCTCATATTTAATCTCGGACAGAGCCTTGACAGCTTCGTCTTCATCGTTCCGACGGACGATAGTGAAGTTATCGGCGAGGGTCCTGGCAACCACAACAGCGCCAATACCAGCGAGCATATTGGAAAGCAGCTTGTTCATAAATATAATCCTCCTATTACTTAATCACAACGGCCTTGGGCAGAATGATGATGAATCCGCCATTGATGGCCTTAATATCAGAGCCACGAAGGTCGTACCAACCATACTTGTTGTCAGTCCATTCGGTGCTGATGCCTGCAAAGTCGTAGTAATCAGCAACCGTAACCTTGCCATAGGTAGCAAGAGTCTCGAACATGGCATTCAGAACACCCTCGGCATCCCTACGAGACGTGAAGTGCAGGCTACGATAATCCCTAGAAGGATTTACCTGCTGATTGTAGTCAGCGGAAACCTGATTGGCAGCATACGAGGGTGTATTCCAGCTATAGAAGCTCGCCAAGGAATTAGTGCCCGGACGAGCAACGTTGGACGAATTGAAAAACGTGTTGTACGGACGATTCGCGGGACCAACACCATTCGAGTAGAACACCATGTTAATGGCATTCATAAGAGAATTGACGAGAAAATCACGCCCAGCAGGAATGAGCATGTCGTACACAATGGTGTGCCCAACCTTGGAGAGGTCGTTAGGGAGAAACGATTTTGCAAGTTTTTGCAAACCATTCTTCTTTTCGACCGTAACCTTACCCTTGACTACTTTCTCCTTGTGAGGTTCGCTTTTGGCGGTTTCAGTAGTCTTAGAAGTGTTATCGGGAGCATCCGCGGCATGAGAAGCGCTCGGGATGTTATCAAAATCAACTTTAGCCATGCATTACCTCCAAAAATATAAAGCTAAGAGCCTATGTCGCCATAAGCCCTTAGCCTTTGTTAAACCTTAATTGTTACTCCTCAGCACCATCATTGTCAGAGTGCTCAACGGATTCCTCGCTGTCAGTCGGAACGGCCTCATCGTAGTCCTCGGCAGCGTCGTCCGCCTGCTCCTTGACCTTCTTGGCCATCTTGCTGCGGATGAACTTCATCGGAGTGTGACCACTCTTGACAGCCTTCGCAATACCAACACCTGCAACGACCACCACTGCAACACCAGTGATGATCAGTCCAAGTGCTTTCTTGACGTTGGCGTCCTCAGTAGTCTCACTGGACGTATCCATCACATCAGCAGGATTGACCTCGACAGTCTCGGGA
>OERW01000175.1_pt1 | contig 18620 bp, 13 predicted proteins | sample 1540091 | NCBI WGS metagenome assembly OERW01 (sample SAMEA3891889, study PRJEB23780) | metagenome | biome: terrestrial biome; feature: animal house; material: Caecal content | place: Italy | collected 2015-05-05 | reverse complement strand
GGCCGATGGTGGAGCGGTACGCGGCGCAGTACGGGATTTCCGAGTACGTCAACGTCCTGCTTGCGATTATTCAGGTGGAATCCGGCGGCACGCTGGAGGACGTGATGCAGTCCTCGGAATCTATGGGGCTGCCACCAAACTCGCTCAGTACAGAGCAATCTATTGCACAAGGTTGCAAGTATTTTTCCGAACTAATAAAAATGAATGAAGAATTAAAATGCGATCTGGACAGCGTGATACAGGCGTATAACTACGGCGGCGGGTTTCTGGATTATGTCGCGTCGCACGGCGGCAAATACAGCTTCGATCTGGCGCAGGCGTTTGCAGAGGAAAAGTCCGGCGGTGTGCGTGTGCCTTATAAAAACGAGATTTCGGTCGCGGAAAACGGCGGCTGGCGGTACAACTACGGCAATATGTTCTACGTCCGGCTGTTATCGCAGTATTTGTATGCGGCGCAGTACGACAACGCGACCGTGCAGGCGATTATGAACGAAGCACTGAAATACCAGGGCTGGGAATATGTCTACGGCGGTGCGTCCCCGACAACTTCCTTTGACTGCTCCGGCCTGACGCAATGGTGCTGCGGCGTGGCGGGCATCACGCTGCCGCGTACTGCACAAGCACAGTACGACGCGACCCAGCATATCCCGTTCGAGGACGCCCAGCCCGGCGATCTGTTGTTCTTTCAAGGGACGTATAACTGTGGGGATTATATCACGCATGTTGGGATTTATGTGGGCGATAACCGGATGTACCATGCGGGAAACCCGATCGGGTTTGCAGATTTGACCAGCGCCTATTGGCAGGCGCATCTGGTCTGTGCCGGACGGGTAGGACATTGAATTACTGTCTAATCATAATAAAGTTTGATAATTCATAAAAAAGAGTGTCATAAAAAATAAAAAAGTTGTACAATAAAATCAAAGGAAGAAAATGATAAAAATATAGCAGTAAAGAATATCCTGTTATTGAGAATTTGATTGTAGAATTGAATGGCATTTTTCTGGATAAAGACTAAAAATATAAACTGTAGTTTTGGGAGTCAAAACATTGCAGAGAAACATAGAGGAGATGGATTATGCCGGGAAAAGCTAAGAGAAAATATGAGGGTGAGCTAATTAGGTTTGCCAAACGCTTGAGGCGGCCTTTAGAGTTTGTGGTCGAGACTCTAAAACCAGATTATACTGCAAATGATTTTTTGCAAGCATTTAAAGACTACTATCCTTTTGAATGGGAGGAAATCTGTGAAAGATGGAAGGTTTATTCTGAGAAAGATAAATTTTTAAAACAGAAAAGGGGCAAGACAAGATATAATCCGTTGAAACCAGAAGAATATTTTTTTTCACTTATGAAGGTTAAATACCTTTTAAGCAAAGGTTTTCGTGAAAGACACAAGAAGAACTATAGTGAACAGCTTAGAGTGAAAAAAGCGGAAGCATTGAGATTAAGAAGAGAGGGGCGTATAAAGAAGAGACAGCAGAGGATTGAAATGTACATGGAGGATTTGCAGCAAGTTGATCCGGGATTTATTGATGCATTAATTTACGCATACCATGACCATCATAATAGTACAGACGATAAAATGGAGATTTTTAAAGAAATCCAAAAATATGACTGTGAAAAAGCAAGACAATTTTTTTGGAAATTAAATGACAGTGAGCGAAATAATCAGATACGAAATCTTGCATTTGAGCACCTTCAAAAAAGTGGTCATTATGTTAAGTTGCGAAAAGAGTTTAATGGGAAAAAGAAAACTTATCAGATAGAAAGAAGTACCTTTGAGGGGACACCACAGGCTCTTGCAAAAAAACTACAAGATGACAGATCTGTTCAGGGCCTAAAGTATTATGACGTATTCATTTCTCATAGCAGTATAGATAAGAGTTATGTCCGGCAAGTGGTGAAGGAAGCGAATGCTATCGCTTTGAATTGTTACGTTGATTGGACTGCAGATAATGATTTCTTAAAGCGTTCAATGGTTTCTGATTATACAAAGGAAGTATTAAAGGTAAGAATGAAGCAATCCAAAAAGCTTTTATATTTGAGTTCTGATAAATCAAGAAGCTCACAGTGGGTATCGTTTGAGTTGGATTATTATAAAAACTGTTTGCAAGGTGAAATACTGATGATAATTCTTGATGGGGAAGATGCACATGATTTTAAACATATCACTTTGAAAGAGATGAATCAATTATTGTCATATGACTGACTGAGTTGCGTGGTTTTAAGCTGCCTATAACGGGCTGGACAATTAATAGGCGGGACATAGACAAGTATTCTTTAGTAAGTGCCACTTTAACAATAGCGATTGTTAATGCTCCGAAGAAAGGGCATAATAGTATTGAAGACATTGCTAATATATGTTCAAAGGAAAATGAATGATGTTTGAAAATAGACTAAGTTTAGGAGGACTAAGAGATGGCAGTATCGAGAGATACATTAATTAGGAAATATACACAGGCAATAAGAGAAGGAAACGCAGGTATATTTGCTGGAGCAGGCTTATCAAGGGCATCCGGTTATGTGGATTGGAAAAATCTTTTGAGACCACTGGCTGAAAATGTGAACCTTGATATTGAAAAAGAAAAGGATTATCTGTCAGTTGCCCAGTATTGTAGAAACGAATCAGGATCCAGAGGAAGTATAAATCAGGAAATCTTAAATGCCTTTAATGCTAAAGTTGGCGAAAATGAGAATGTAGAAATAATTGCTCGGTTGCCGATATCAACTTATTGGACTACGAATTACGACAAACTTATTGAAAAAGAGCTTGAAAAGCAAAATAGAAAAGTAGATGTTAAGATGGATTCTGACCAGCTATCGACAGTCTTGGCGAATAGAGATGCGGTTGTATATAAGATGCATGGTGATGCGGATCACCCTGCAAAAGCTGTCTTAACAAAAGACGATTATGTTTTGTATGATAATAAAAGACCACTTTTTAGAACAATTTTAAAAGGAGATTTGATATCAAAAAAACTTCTCTTTATAGGCTTTAGTTTTGAGGATCCAAATCTGGATTATATTTTGGGACAGATTCATGCACTTTTAGATGAAAATGTCGCAGAGCATTATTGTTTTTTTCGCAGGGTTCAAGAATCGGATTACGATGATGACAAGGATTATGGATATGAAAAAGCAAGACAGGAATTACGTGCAAAAGATTTAGCTCGTTATGGAATACAAACTGTATTTGTGGATGATTATTCTGAAATCACAGATATACTTCGTGATATAGAGTCCGCTGTTAAAAGAAACAATGTTTTTATCTCTGGAAGTGCGGATGACTATGCAGGTTGGGGACGGGATAAAGCGGAGGAATTAGCAGGAAAAATTTCAGAAGCATTAGTGAAGAACAATTTTAAAATTACATCAGGATTTGGACTTGGAATTGGTTCGTCTGTTATTAATGGAGCATTAACGGAGATATATCGAAATAAGTACAAGCATACAGATGAATATTTGTGTCTCCGCCCATTTCCACAAGGAATAAAGGATGCAACCAAACGACAAAAAGTGTTTACACAATATCGCAAGGACATGATTTCAGATACTGGCGTGGCAGTATTTCTATTTGGGAATAAAAAAGATCCAACAGATTCATCAAAGATTATTAATGCTACAGGATGTTGGGAAGAATTTGCTATTGCGAGAGATAATAAAAACGTAATTATTCCTATTGGCAGTACTGGGTTTATGGCCAAAAAAATATTTGATGAAGTCAAAGCGGATATGGATAACTACAAATATTTAGAGAATTATATGGATGTTCTTGAAACAGAGAATGATGTGGATAAGTTGGTAGACGCAGTGATAGCTATTGTAAATGAACAACGCATGGCATAATAAAACAAGAAAAAGAGGAGTTACAAAATGGCGCATAAAACATTTATTTCCTATAAGTATAGTGAGTCAAGGGAATTAAGAGATAAGATAATCGGTGCTCTTGGAAAAGATGCCACGTATTATAAGGGAGAAAACGTTGATTCTAAAGATATGTCTGATTATAAGCGGAAAACGATAAAAGCGAACCTTTCAAAGATGATGTATGATACATCTGTGACAATAGTAATCCTTTCTCCTAACATGCGAGAGAGCGAATGGATTGGCTGGGAAATTTCATACTGTCTTAAAAAAAACACAAGAAAAGATAGAACATCCCAACGGAATGGTGTGGTTGCTGTGATAAAAAAAGTAAATGGTAGCTATTCGTGGTTCCAATATTCAGAAGGTGATGCTATAAAATATCATATGAATAAGGTACAAGATATTATTGCAAAGAATCATTTCAATTCTAATCCACCGAAAAAAGTAGATGGAAAGTATGATTGGTTAGATGGATCTTACATAGCATTTATTAAGGAAGATGAGTTTTTGGACAATCCGAAAAAATACATTAATAACGCTTATGAAAAAAGTGAGAATGATGGTAAAGGGTATGATTTGACAGTTACAGAAGATTAACATGCGGTTTAAGGATCGTTTATTTTAGACAGATAAAATTTAATATTTTCTTGCCTTTGAGCAAGCATTGAAAGATGCAGAAGTTGTAAAAACGGAAGCATCTTTTTTTGTGCCAAAAAGAAAGTAGGTGATGCCCATAATTGTGTTAAAAGCATTATTATCAAACTTTTTTATAATTATCACACGGGCAATGTCAAACTTTATTATGAAAGGACAATTACAGAAAGACAGGGAAATGATATGTTCCAGAATAAAAACAAGAAGCAGGATAAACAGAAAAAGCCACGCGTCCTAAATATTGGGACGCGGCGGCCGGTGGTGATCGTGCTGTGGGTGCTGCTCATCTGCGCGTTCGCTTTCGCGGTGTATAAGGATTTTACGGCGGTGGATACGCATACCGTCCATGAGATGACGGTAGTGCAGGAGAAAATCACGGACACGAACGCGATAGAGAGCTTTGTAATGGGTTTCGTCAAGGTGTATTACTCATGGTCTGCGGATTCAATAGAGCAGCGGACGGAAAACCTGAAATATTATCTCACGGACGAGCTGCTGGCCCTGAACGCGGACACGGTGCGCAGTGATGTACCGGTATCTTCTAAAGTGGAAGATGTACAGATTTGGTCTGTGGAAGAAATTGGGGATAAAGTGTATAAAATTGTCTATTCCGTGTCGCAAAATGTCATAAACGGGGAGGAAAGCAGCATTTTCGCGTCTGTTTATGCGGTTTCGGTGTATGTGGACGATACCGGCGATATGGTCATTATCCAAAGCCCTACAATCACGGGCAAGCCCCAAAAGTCCGACTATGTTCCCAAAGCCGCCGAGCCGGACGGCACGGTATCTGCGGAAGAAACTACGGAGATCACGGAGTTTTTGACCACGTTCTTTACGCTGTACCCGGCAGCGACCGAACAGGAGCTTTCTTACTATGTCAGCGGCGGTGCACTTCCGGTGATTGGAAATGACAGCTATGTGTTTTCGGGGCTGGTGAATCCGGTCTTTATTAAGAACGGCGATGCTGTGACGGCGCGTGTAGCGGTGCAGTATCTTGACCAGCGGACGGGTATGACGCAGGTGTCGCAGTTTGAGTTACAGTTGCGGCAGCTTGATGGGAATTGGAAGATAACAGCATAACGGTCAGAGGGATACGATGGTATCCCTCTATCTTTCTTCGGTTTTTGAAACCAAACCATGTGATGATGCCTCAATATAAAGGGGGAAGTGACGCAGCTATGACAGCGAATTTCTTTCTTAATAAAATCTAAATATATGTTTAGCTGTAAGATGGTATACTCAAATCGGATTTCGTTATCCATTCGTCGTTGAATGTAGGAGGGCGTTTTGATGCAAGATAAAATACTGGTGGTAGATGATGAACATGAAATCGCCGATCTGATAGCCTTATATCTGCAAAATGAAAACTTTGAAGTTTTCAAATTTTACACTGCTGCGGAAGCACTCGAATGTATACAGGCGGAGAAACTGGATTTGGCTATTTTGGACGTTATGCTTCCCGATATGAGCGGCTTTCAGCTATGTCAAAAAATTCGCGAAAAATATCAGTATCCAGTTATTATGCTAACTGCAAAAGGGGAAGAAATTGATAAGATAACCGGGCTTACACTGGGGGCGGATGATTACATTACTAAGCCGTTTCTTCCGCTTGAAATGGTAGCGCGTGTCAAGGCGCAGCTCAGGAGGTATAAACGCTACAACGCTTATGAAGAACAGGACAATGATATTATTGTACATTCCGGTCTGGTTTTGAATATCAAAACGCACGAATGTACACTCAACGAAAAGCCGCTTTCACTTACGCCCACAGAGTTTTCCATACTGAGGATTTTGTGTCAGCAGAAAGGGAGAGTGGTCAGCTCGGAAGAGCTTTTTCACCAGATATGGGGAGATGAATATTTTAACAAAAGCAACAATACAATCACTGTGCATATTCGCCATCTTAGAGAGAAAATGGGAGATTCCTTTGAAAACCCGAAATATATAAAGACAGTGTGGGGGTGCGGATATAAAATTGAAACCTAAATATCGAGAATTGATTAAGGTGGTTGCATTGTGTGCTGCCGGTGTGCTGGTGATATTAGGAATATTCGCTTTTGTCGATTATGTATGGAATGGTACGTTTGTAGACTGGTTCACGCGTAACTATTTGAACCAACGACCTCCGGGTTATGCAGGTAAGGATATTATCATACGGGAACCATCTTGGCCGGAACTGAAAAAACTGATTTTCACAGTGCTTGCGGTCAGCATCGTATTTTGGATTGCCGTTGTTTTCGCCGTATCTCATTTTTACGCCAAATCGAGAGAAAAGAAAACGGTTACTGCCATTAGTCAGGAAATACAAAGCTATATGCAGGCAAATGAAGATCGGCCTGATTCCTTTCCGAAAGAATTTGCGGAAATAGCGGCGCAGATGGTAACGATCAAATCCACCATGCAGCGGCATGAACAGATGTTGCAGGAAGAAGCGGCAAAGAAAAATGATTTGATCGCATATCTCGCGCATGATCTGAAAACCCCGCTTACCTCTGTAATCGGATATTTGAGCCTGTTGGACGAAGCATCAGATATGCCCGCTGAACAGCGGATAAAGTATGTGAATATCACACTGAATAAGGCGAAGCGTCTGGAACAGCTTATCAATGAATTTTTTGAAATCACCAGATATAATCTGCAACATATTGAATTGCAAAAGGAATCTATCGACCTCTGCTATATGCTTGTGCAGATGGCGGACGAATTTTATCCGATTTTGAACGCGCATAACAATACAGTGGAGTTGTCAGTGCCGGACAATATGATGATCTATGGCGATGCGGATAAGCTGGCGCGCGTTTTTAACAACATCTTGAAAAATGCTGTGACATATAGCTATCCCAGCACGGTGATAAAGATATGGGCGGAGAAAACAGGCACAGACATAAAAATATACTTTCAAAATAAAGGGAAAACCATACCGGGTCATAAATTAGAGACGATCTTCGAGAAATTTTTCCGTTTGGATGAAGCGAGAACAACGAACACTGGCGGCGCAGGCTTGGGGCTCGCAATCGCAAAAGAGATTGTTATACTGCATGGCGGTTCTATTACAGCGACCAGCCGTGATGAATTGACCACATTTTGTGTAGCGCTGCCGGTAACGGAAAACGAAAAATCAATGTCCTGTTAGCCTTTTCTTAAGGTTTTTACAACTGAATATTAAAACATAGATAGCTTCTGTTCTGTACAATTAACAATGAACGGAAGCTATTTTTTTCGACCTGATATAAGAAGAAAAGGAGCAGGAAAATGAACGATAAATTACCGGAAAATCAAGAGCCGCAGGCCTATCCTGATCGGCGCAGAAAGCGCAGGCATAAAAAGCATACATTTGCCAAAGTGGTCATTACCATTGTGCTTTCTGTAATGCTCATCGTCGCTGTGATACAAACAGTATTTCCGTCGTTTTGGGGAAATCATGTATTCTCTCTGGAACAGTTTTACGAAGAAATTATAAACAACGGGATACTTCAAGGCGGCACCGTTCCTGACCTTGATGTTGATCTGGGGCAGTTGTACAGCCCGTATGCCATATTAGTGGATGCTGATACAGGAACAACGATTGCAGAACGTAATTGCCACGACAGGATTTATCCAGCGTCTTTGACGAAGATTATGACGGCAGTAATAGCGATAGAAAATACTGACGACTTAGACCAGACAATAACGCTGCCCGCAGACATATTTCAACCACTGTATGAGGAAGGCGCTTCAATGGCGGGCTTTCAGCCGGGCGAGGAAGCAACGCTGAGAGAGTTGTTATATGGCATTTTGCTTCCATCCGGTGCGGAATGCTGTATGGCATTTGTGGACCGGATCGCAGGTTCAGAGGAAGCCTTTGCAGAATTGATGAACCAAAAAGCGAGTGAACTTGGGATGGATGATACGCATTTCTGCAATGCAACAGGACTGCATGACCCTGACCATTACACGACCGTAGCGGATATTTCGATTCTTTTGCGGTATGCGCTGGAGAATGAAACATTCCGCGCCGCTTTTACCAGTAGCCGATACAGCATACAGCCGACACCGCAGCATCCGGAGGGATTTACCTTTTTCAGCACGATGTTTCAATATATGGACAGCACGGAAGTAGCGGGAGGGCAGATTATCGGAGGAAAAACGGGATACACGGAGGAAGCTGGATTGTGCCTTGCAAGTTTGGCCTCGATCAATGGGAGAGAGTATATCCTTGTGACAGCAAAGGCGAACGGATCGCATGAGACAGAACAATTCCACATTTTAGACGCCATAAATGTTTACAACCAAATTGGAGAACAGCAGGACTGATTTACCAAAAGGAGGATAAAAATGACCAGCTTTGATCGTAAAATCAAAAAGACACTGAAAAACGTGGGAAACGCTGAACAGCCGCCGCGGGCTTTGAAAGAGAAGATTGACGAAAAGGTGTTGCAGTATTGCCCGGAGTTCAGGAAAAAAGTAGCGGTGATCTTCGGCGGTTGTTCGCCGGAATACAGTGTTTCGTTGCAATCGGCCTATGCGATTTTAACGCATATCGACCGGTCGGAATACATCCCGATTATGATTGGAATTTCACCGGATGGGGAATGGTTCTTATTCGATGGCGATATTGAAAAAATTCCTGCTGATACATGGCAAAACCATACTGACTGCACACCGGTCGCGGTATCACAGAACCGCAGAGCTCATGATCTGCTGCTGTTTGGTAAAGGGCGGGTGCAGAAGCAGTCTATCGACGTTGCGTTTCCGGTGCTGCACGGTAAAAATGGCGAGGACGGCACGGTTCAGGGATTATTTGAATTGGCGGGCATTCCTGTTGTCGGCTGTGGGGTGCTGGCGTCCGCGTTGTGTATGGATAAGGACAAAGCACACAAACTGGTTCATGCAGCGGGCGTTGCCGTTCCCAATTCGTTTGTGTGCGATAAATCTGTGGATATGGAGAGCATTGCAAAAAATGCCGATAAAATCGGCTACCCGCTCTTTGTAAAACCAGTCCGTGCAGGTTCCTCGTATGGCATCAGTAAAGTTACTGCGGTGAGTGGATTGACCAAGGCTGTTGCAGCCGCTTTTCAATATGACCAGAAAATCATCATTGAAGAATGCATCACAGGTTTTGAAGTAGGCTGCGCCGTTATGGGGGAAAGAAAGCTGACCGTCGGCGAAGTGGATGAAATCGAACTGACAGATGGATTCTTTGACTATACGGAAAAATATACGCTGACAACTTCTGCCATTCATGTTCCTGCCAGAGTTTCCTCAGGGGTGGCAGCGCGCATCAAAGAAACAGCCAAAACCATTTATAAGACGTTAGGCTGTCAGGGCTTTGCCCGGGTGGATATGTTCCTGACAGATGCGGGTGAAATTGTGTTCAATGAAGTCAATACCATCCCAGGGTTTACGACGCACAGCCGGTTTCCGACTATGATGAAAGCGGTTGGATTAACCTTTGAACAGATCGTGTCAACGGTAATTGAGGAAGCGACAGCAGGATGAAAACAGTTAAACTTGCTTATCAGGATATATTTAAAGGGAACCTGATTGTAGTCAATGAGAAGTATCCATACAGGGAGAACAATGTGGAAGCGGATTTGGAACAGATCAATATTGCGGATACATACATATTGTTGAAGCGGCCGGTGGCTACACTCCTTACGAAAATCCTTGATGAAATAAGCGGTTGGCAGAGTGTTTTTGCGGTAAGTGGCTGGCGTTCATTTCGGGAACAGAAAAAGATCTATGACCAATCGCTGAAAGATAATGGCGTACCGTTTACACGGAAATTTGTTGCGCTACCCGGACACAGCGAGCATCAAACCGGCCTTGCGGTCGATCTCGGGCTGCGAATGGATACCATCGACTTCATACGTCCGGCGTTCCCTTATGCGGGGATTTGTCAATCATTTCGTGAGAAAGCGGTTCAATACGGTTTCATCGAGCGATATCCAAAGAATAAAGAGCAAATCACGGGAATTGCACATGAGCCTTGGCATTTTCGATATGTCGGGATACCGCATGCAGAGATTATGACAAAGCAGAACTTATGCCTGGAGGAATATGCAGAGTTTATAAAAGAGTATCCGTACGGTGAACGCGCCTGCCATTATAATGCGGGCAGACAAAGCATCGCGGTTTCCTATATAAAAGCTGACTCAGGGGGAGCGCAGTTCGAGATTGCAGAGGATATTTTGTATAGTATTTCAGGAAATAATATGGATGGCTATATTATTGCTGAGTGGAGGTAGTTATGGACGAGCATGTGTCACTGGGGGAGAGCGGTAATGCTGATAAGGGGCGGGCTTGGATTGAATTGGACAAGCGAAATCTTTATAACAATATATCAGTATTGAGCGGGCTTATGCCAAAAGGATGCAGCATGATGCCAGCGGTCAAGGCGAATGCCTATGGCCACGGGGCGGTGCTGATTGCAAAAGCATTAAATGAGGTCGGTATAAGGGCTTTCTGTGTAGCGTCGGCTAAAGAGGGAATCGAGCTTCGTAAAAACGGCATATTGGGCGATATTTTGATTTTAGGATATACCCATCCGCCGGACTTCACGTTTTTGAAAAAATATCATTTGATGCAGACTGTTGTGGATTATCCGTATGCAAAGAGTTTGGACGCATTTGGCGAGAAGCTAAAAGTCCATATCAAAATTGATACCGGAATGCACCGGCTGGGCGAGCGGGCTGAACACATAGATGAAATATACAATATGTTTCACTTGGAGCATCTTCAAATCGACGGGATATTTACGCATTTATGTGCGGCCGACACTGCTACTGAGCCTGCGAGAGATTTCACTTTGAAACAGGCAAGCGCATTTTACTATTTGCTTACCCAGTTAGAGAAGCGGGGAATTGTCTGTCCCAAAATACATTTACAGTCGAGTGATGGGCTGATCAATTATCCCGATTTGCATGGAGATTATGTGAGAGCTGGAATTGCAATTTACGGGTTATTAAGTACGAGACACGATGTGGAGAAATGTTCGGTTTCGCTGTTGCCCGTTTTATCTGTTAAAGCGAGAATTGCAGCGATAAAGGATTTGTATAAAGGCGAGACGGCGGGATATGGACTGTGCTATGTTGCTGATCAGAATAGGAAAATCGCGGTGCTGTCTATTGGGTATGCGGATGGCTTGCCGCGTGCACTATCCGGCGGAATGGGAAAAGTTTTGATCAATGGACATGCAGCGCCTGTTATCGGTAATATTTGTATGGACCAGACGCTCGTTGATATTACGGATATACCGGATGTCAAGCAAGGTGATATTGCTGTTATTATTGGAACCTCCGGTAATCTTGAAATAAGCGCATACGATATAGCGGAGTCCACCGGAACAATTACAAACGAAGTGTTGAGTCGGCTGGGGACTCGGCTCGAAAGAATGATGGTATAACACAAGCGCTTTACTGTACATGCTGTAACCATTGTGCCGGTCGCAAGTCGCAGAGCCACGGTTGCAATAAGAAAAGAGGGGACTATGGTGAAAGAGCATATCAACTCGTCCTTGTGGATTCGATGCCCGATTTGCGGTGGAAAAACGCGGACCAAAGTTTATTTTGATACGGTGTTGATCAACTTCCCTTTGTACTGTCCGAAGTGCAAAAAGGAAATTCAAATCAATGTAGTACAACTGAAAATGACTTTAAGCATTGAGCCGGTCACATAAAGTGGAGAGCCTGCTTCCCAAGGTTTGGGATGCAGGCTCTTTTACGTTATTTGATTTTTGAAGCTGCTTTCGATCGTAAAACTGACAGAATGGATTCGATTGCAGGAATCAGTGCTGCGGCTTCCGTTTCATCACATTCTTCGATCAGCAGACGCAGACGGCGGATCGCTGAGCTGTGTCTTTGCATTTCAGGATAAAAAATTTCACGAGAATCCATTTTCAAAGCTCGAACGAGCGGGAAAAGGACTTCCAACTTGGGATTGCCTTTATAGTTCTCTATATTCAACACCGTGCGCACATCAATATCAGCGGCTTCGGCTACTTGACTTTGTGTCAGGCCGAGTTCGCCGCGCGCGCGTTTTACAGCATCGCCTAAAGGGCGGGAATAGTCTCGCATTACAATTCACCTCGAGGCTATTCTACAATACACTATCTTCCGACAAAATTCACTGAAATTCATTTTTTGAGTGAATTTAGATACATAGAGAAAGAGGGATATTAGCCATACAAGATACATCTGCACGGCCTGACCGGCTGGACATGAATTTCAATGTTCTGCATTAACTCAGTGCGGGCTGCAAGATGTACTTCAATACACATGGCCTGACGGCGATAAAATTCAGCCTGACTGCCGTGGTCCACCAACTCCATTTCGATTTCAAAAACCAATCGAAATGGAGGATAACATGGTGGAAATCAACTTGAAAGACTATTATTACTGGTACATAACGGATGAATTTATTGAGGTTTCAGACGAAGTTGCGGAAGAGCTTCGTGCAGGCAAGCGGTATGAAGCTGTATATCGTCGTCGTATGAAGCGCAACAAGGTAAATTCTTTGGATACCGGAGATCGTGTTGAACGTGCTGTATGTGTGTTTGAGCCTTCGCCGGAATTGTGTCTTATTCTGATGGAGCAGTACCAGCGGCTTTGCTGTGCGATGAACGCTTTGCCGGATACACAGGGGCGTCGTATCGAAGCATATTATCTGCTGGGACAATCGGTACAGGAGCTTGCTGTGGAGGAAGGTGTTACCTGCCGGGCGGTGCAGGCTTCCATCAAGCGTGGGTTGAAAGCCATGCGGAAATTTTTTTGAAAAATTTTGCTTGAGGGTATTCGCATTTGTGGTGTAAGTGACCCTATAAGTAGAGGAGGTTTTTCTTCCAAACAGAAAGGCAGATGATGATAGATATGATTGCATAAAATGATCGCAGTTCAATACAGGACAGGCCGGGAGTGCTTTACACTTCCGGCCTGTTTCTGTCAATACGGATGTGAGGAAATACAATGAAATGGATCAGCGTCAATAAAAAACTGCCGGAGCGGTATTCCAAAGTCCTCTGCCTGTATCCAAACGGCAAAATGGACGTGCAGCTATACCTCGGTAAAGAAAGTTTTCGGCATGAGCTTTACGGGGACTGCATTTTCTGGTCGGACATACCATCAAAACCGGAAGCGTTTTATAACCGTAGGCAGTAGTTATGGATTTGGAGCGTAAAGCGATCGAGCGTTTACGGTTAGCGGCGGAAATGAGTGAAACCTATTACGGCAAGCCTTTGGTGATTGCAACGAGCGGTGGCAAGGACAGCGACGTATGCCTGTATATTGCCGCCGTTTCCGGTATCCGTTATGAGGTCATGCATAATCATACCAGCGTGGACGCGCCGGAGACCGTATACCATGTGCGTGAGCAGTTCCGGCATTTGGAACTGGCCGGTGTGAAATGTACTGTCAATTACCCGACTTACAAGGGCGTACCGGTCAATATGTGGACGCTCATACCGCAAAAGCTGATGCCGCCCACAAGGACGGTAAGGTACTGCTGTTCAATTTTGAAAGAGGGCGGCGGCATGGGACGCATGATTACAACGGGCGTCCGTTGGTCGGAAAGCGTTAGCCGCCGCAACAAGCGAGGTATCTATGAAAGCATGCCGCACGATCTCAGCAAAAAGGTCATTATTAACAACGATAATGCAGATACCCGTAACCTATTCGAGAGCTGCAAATTACAGGCCAAAAGGGTTTGCAATCCGATCGTGGACTGGTCGGACTATGATGTGTGGTCGTATATCCATGCCGAGAGTATACCGGTCAATCCGCTGTATTCGTATGGGTTCCATAGAGTTGGATGTGTCGGCTGTCCGATGGCAGGGCGCAGGATGCGCCTATTTGAGTTCGGCCGCTATCCTACCTATAAGCGCGCTTATATCCGTGCCTTTGACCGCATGCTGGAAGAACGCGCCGTACGCGGCAAGCTCGATGGTTCATGGCGGGCTGGGACGACTGGTGAGGATGTATTCCGCTGGTGGATGCAGGACCGGAATATTGACGGGCAAATGAAGATTGCGGGCTTTGACGGATAAAGCTCAGGCAAGTACCGTGTGGAAACCCACACGGTTTTTTCATAGATAAAATTTTCTGGAAAGAGGGTGATCCCCATGTGCTGTTCAGCGCATGGCGTACCCATGCAGCAGTTAGAAAACGATCTGAAAAAGAACGGAGTGTGAAAAATGGGATTCTGGAAAAAGCGCGTAAAACAGGCTGCGTCAATGGGCCTTGCTTTACTGATGACAGCATCTGCCCTGCCGACCACGGCCTTTGCCGCAGACAGCGACGGGACAACGACTGGCACCGGCAGCACGCTCGCGGACGTGACCGCAAAGTATATCGATGCGGAAAACGGCAAGGAGATCATCCAGCCGGAGACCTACAGTGTGACGCATGAAGAAAAATCACCGCAGGAGATCGAAAACTACACCTACGTTGATTACACGGAAAATGTCGAGTACGTCTACTCGCATAAAGATCTGACGTATATCGTCGGCTACCCGGACGAAAGCGTGCGACCGGATGCGTCCATGACCCGCGCCGAAGCTGCGACGGTTTTCTACCGTCTCTATGACGGCGAGTATCCTGCCTTTACGCGCCGCATGTCGAACGGCACGTTTGAGGACGTCAAGACGGATTACTGGTTCTACAAAGAAGTTGAAACGCTTTATAACATCGGCATTGTAGACGGCACGGATGAATACAAATTCTCACCGGACGCGCCGGTCACCCGCGCAGAGTTCGCCGTCATGGCTGCCCGCTTTGCAGACCTCGATCACACGGGCGGCAACATCTTTGACGACGTACCCAACGGCCACTGGGCGTACAGCTATATCAATGCAGCCGCAAACGCTGGCTGGGTAGAGGGCTACCCAGACGGCAGTTTCCGGCCGGACGAGCCGATCAGCCGTGCAGAGGTCGTGCGGCTGGTCAACAGCATGGTTAACCGCAGCGTAACGCTCGATAAGCTGAAAGAGCTGGGCGTCGAATGCCCGTACAATGATCTGGTTGAGAACCACTGGGGTTATTGCGATCTGATGGAAGCCACCGTACCGCACAGCGCGGAGGAATGGCACGGCCTGTCCTACAACAATGGCAACTACAATATCATCGTTGAGAAATTCGTGGACCAGAACGGCAAGGAGCTTGCCGAAGCTGTTACCACGGCGGGTAAGGAAGAAAGTTCACCTAAGGACATTCCAGCATACGAGTATCGCGGATATATCCGCACAATCGTTTATCAGTACACCAACGGTGACGCGGTTCCAGCTATCGAAAAGACGGCTGATGTGCAGACTGCCAATGTAGGCGACACCTTGACCTACACAGTCAAGCTGATGAACGACAAAGCAGCTTCCTCTGCGTGGAAGGATGTCATACTCACTGATGAGCTGCCGGATGGCTTGACCTTTGTAGACGGCAGCGTGTATGTAGATAACAAGGCGGCACAGCACTCGTTTGAAAACGGCCTGCTTACTGTCCCGCTGGGCGATATTGCCGCAAGCCAGACGGTGACTGTCACTTTTAAGGCTACGGTCAATGCGGATATGTACAACCAGACGATCTACAACACCGCTGTTGCCGAGGGTACGAACAGCATCGTCAAGGATGAAGAAGGCAACGAGACTGGCAAATACGAGGACACGGACGACGGTGTTTATATCAACAAGGGCGACACGATGCCGTATGTGACCAAGACCGCAAACGTCATCGAAGCCCAAGTAGGCGATAAGATCGTCTACACGGTCACGCTCGGCAATGCAGAGGGTGCGGTCTATGAGATCGAGAACGCGGTTATGACCGATGTTATTCCGGCTGAACTGGATTTCGTGGACGGCAGCGTACAGGTGGATGGTATGAGCGCGGATTACTCGTTTGATAGCGAAACCCGCACCCTGACTGTGCCGCTGGACAAGCTTGCGCCGAACACAACAAAGACGGTCACCTTTGCAGCGACCGTGAATGAATCGGCCTACGGTAAAACGGTTTACAACACGGCGGTTATGTCCGGCGACAATATCCCGGACACTGAGGGCACGGACGACGGTGTTTCCGTCGGTGACGGCAAAGCGCGTCCCAGCATCGAAAAGACGGCGGACAAGTCCTCTGCCAAGGTCGGCGACAAGATCACCTATACGCTGACCCTCTCCAACAGCGAGACTGCGACTGTACCCGTAGAAAATGCAGTCGTTACCGACGTACTCCCGGCTGGCCTGACGTTCGAGTATGGCTCGGTCATGCTGGATGGCAGCGGCACCAGTGATTTCACCTATGATGAAAATACCCGCCTGCTCACGGTAAACGTCGGCAGCATTGAGCCGGACACCAGCCGCACGATAACTTTCGTGGCGACGGTGAACGCTAACGCCTACAACACGACGATTCAGAACCTCGCCACCCTGACATCGGACAACACCGAGCCGGTGCAGGACAAGGACGACGGGGTTGTCGTTTCGGACGGTATGACCGGTCTTTCTATCGTGAAGTCGGTCAGCGCGGCGACGGCTAAGGTAGGCGATACTCTGACCTACACGGTGGAGGTATCCAACGGTGCGGGCGCAGAGGTAAACATCCGCGACGCGGTGATGGCGGACGCCATCCCGGACGGCCTGACCTTCCGCGGCAATGTCACAGTAGACAGTTATTCAGCGGCATATCAGTATGACAATGAGAATCGAACCCTTTCGGTTCTGCTGGATGCCATCGCCCCCGGCCAAACCAAGACAGTCTCATTTGATGTGCTGGTGAATAGTGATGCCTACGGTTTGACGATCGAGAATACGGCAATCGCCAGCGGCAGTAATACGCCGGATGCTGAGGACACGGACGACGGCGTCACCATCGAGGACGGCACGCCGGACGGTCATGCGGGTGCAAAGTCTGCGAATAAGACCACCGCTCACGTCGGCGACACAATCACCTACACAATCACGCTCCAGAACGGCGCAATGGCAACGGCAGACTGGACGGGAGCGACCGTGACCGACGTTCTGCCGGATGGCGTGACCTTTGCGGGCAACGTCCAGAAAGACGGTCAGGCAACGACGGAATATTCCTATGATTCATCTTCCCACACTCTGATGCTCACGCCTTACGCAATCGCGCCGGATACGCAGGTGGTGTACACATTTGACGTGACCGTAGATGAGGGTATGCAGGGCGAGTTTATCGTCAACACCGCCATTTTGACGGATGGTGACGAGCAAACGCCGCTTCCGGATGCGGGTGTGGAGATCGACGAGGGCGAAGCCGACCCAATCGTAACCAAAGCCGCGAGCGTGTCCGAAGCAAATGTTGGCGACACGTTCACTTATGAGATCACGGTCAAAAATGGCGATAAGGCTACTGCGCCGTGGCGGAATGTCGTAGCGTACGATACGCTTCCCGCAGGCGTGCAGCTCGTCGGCAATGTCTATCTGGATGGAAAAGTCGCACTGCATAAGCTGAGCGGCAACGCTCTATCCGTGCTGGTAGGCGATTTGGCCGCGGGAGAAAGTGTGATCGTATCCTTTGATGTACAGGTGCTTGACACTGCGGCAGGCACGACGTTACAGAACAGCGTGGATGTATCCGGCGACAATGGAAACGGCACAGCGACCGACGACGGCGTGACCGTCCCGGAGGTCGAGCCGCAAAACCCTACTAACCCCACCGGCTTCTATGTCAAAAAAGATGTGGATAAGACGGTGGTTGACGTAAGTAAAGATGCCGACGAAGTATCCAGAACGGCAACATTTACGCTTATTGTTGGAAATCACAGTGATACAACGTGGGAAAACGTCGTGCTGAAAGATACGCTGGATACATCTGTGGTAACGCCTGTTTTGCAAAACAATGTTTATGTGGACGGAGTCCTAAGTAATAAATGGTGTTTTTCAGACAAGGTATTCACTCTGGAACTGGATGACATTGCACCCGGCCAATCGCATAAGATTTCGCTTACCGTCCGATTTAAGAACGACGCAGGCGGCACGACCTACGTCAACTATGCGACCGGAGAGGGCGATAATGGCAACGCAACCGGAAAGTCGCCGGAAGTTGAAATTATCAGCTCAGTTGCCGATTTGATAACTGATATTCATTATCAGCTTTATAATGGTTATGACGAAAATATGT
>OERW01000168.1_pt1 | contig 19797 bp, 22 predicted proteins | sample 1540091 | NCBI WGS metagenome assembly OERW01 (sample SAMEA3891889, study PRJEB23780) | metagenome | biome: terrestrial biome; feature: animal house; material: Caecal content | place: Italy | collected 2015-05-05 | reverse complement strand
GTTCCATGCTTTCCTACGAGGAAAACTGCGCCAACACAAAAGCGGCTGTCGAGCTCGCAAAACTGTTCGGCGCGTCGGTGGAGGCTGAGCTCGGTTCAATGGGCCGGCGCGAATCCGGCGCTGGCGACGGCAGCGGTGCTGATGACGAAACCAAGATCTACACCGATCCGGCGCTGGCGAAGGAATTTGTGAAAACAACAGGAATCGACGCACTTGCATGCTCTTTTGGAACCACGCATGGCATCTATCTCACTGCGCCGAAACTGGATTTTACCGTAGTAGAGCAAGTCCGGCAGCAGACCGGCAACATTCCCATCGTGATGCACGGCGGCAGCGGTGTGAGCGAAAATGGGTTCCGCAACGCGATCATCGCCGGGGTTCGGAAAATCAATTACTTCACCTACATGGACAAGGCGGGCGGTGAAGGAACAGCAAAATTCGTTGAGCAGCACGACAACAGCAAGCCCCTTTTCTACACGGCGATCCTTGACGCAGCGCGCAAAGCGATGAAGGATAACATAAAGCGTGCCATGCAAATGTTCGCCTTAAGTGAATCGACATAATAAAAAAGTTCAATACATATGCGCCAAAAGACCTTCTGTCAAGATGGCACAGAGCATAATTTCGCATATAACAGCAGCGCTCGGAACAAATGTTTCGAGCGCTGCTGTTATATTGTCATTGCAGTATATTTTAGCACTAGACTTCTCCTTATTGTGCAGGGGCATCCATCCCTTTTTTTATTGAATACGCGGCCTGAAATGGTGTCGAATGGAGTAAGCGCCTAAAGCACCTGAGGCACCGGCTACTACAAGAGGGGAAATGCCCATGCTGAATAATGAAACGGTACAGAAACTTCATGAAATGTACCGTGGCGTTATGATTGTCCTGCATTCAAAGATACTATACTCTGTTTATCATGGCCGGTGAAAAAACATTTCTGATGAATTGGCATCCAAGCTGCAGGAAGTGATGCTGGACGCAAGATGCTCTGGGGCAAAGCTGCTGCTGGATTTGGATAACCCGGGGATGGCGTTTGAATCGGATCGGTTCTGCGAACAAATCGTTAAAATGAACGAAATGGAAAGTGAGAAGTGATAAAATAACCATGGGGTTTGAATTTCCAAAGCGAAAAAATAGAGTGGCGTTAATCCTCTATTTTTCTTTCTTGATGCAACAAGTCAGCGGGTTCATTATTTACTCCTGTTTTATGGTATAATATAGCTAAAACAGAACTGTTTTTTGATTTATATGTTTAAACAGGAGGCCCCATGAACTCAATATTGCATACGCTTAAAGAAGAAAAAGAGATGAGATACAAGGGTGGATTGTATTATAGAACACAGATTCTTATGACCTATAACACAAACCGCATTGAGGGAAGCCGGCTCACCCAAGACCAAACCCGATCCATCTTTGAAACCAATACTGTTTTTGCAAATGGAGATGAGGCCATCAGGATCGACGACATTGTGGAGACTCAAAACCATTTTCGTGCCTTCGACTATATGCTCGATCATGCAGAGGATGATCTGTCCGAAGAGATTATAAAAACCTTCCACCAAATCTTGCAGCAAGGCACATCATACTCATATAAAAGCTGGTTTAATGTTGGAGATTACAAAATGCTCCCCAATGAGGCGGGCTTGCTTAAAACTTCTGAGCCTGACGTCGTTCCACAATCTATGCAGCAGCTTTTATCAGCGTATCTTGCCAAACAAGATATCAGGATAGAAGATATCATAGATTTTCATGCCGAATTTGAAAAAATTCATCCGTTTCAAGATGGAAATGGACGGGTTGGTCGGCTCATCATGTTCAAGGAATGTCTACACCACAGCATTACGCCATTTATTATTGATATGGATTTGCAGCCCTGCTACTATCGTGGGTTATGGAACTACCAAACCGGTCAAGAAAAAGGATATTTGGTAGATGCTTGTCTCACTGCACAGGATCGCTACTCTGCTATATGCAGCCGCTTAGTCCCAAAACAGCGTATGGCCAATCAACGGGCAACTGCACAAGAGAAAGCCTCTGCGGAACACACCACTGATTGATCCCATCCCGAGCAGTCGACCATGCCTGTCTTATACCATCCAGACACCTAAACGTTTTAACGTTTAAATATCTATCATTCTTTTTTGAATCGAGGTGATTACAATGCCTGATTACTCTATCAAATTATATGATGACGAAATCATGTCTTTTCGTGCAGAAAAGCATTATGACGAAATTTCTATTAAGGTTTTATCTGTAACGGAAAGTATGCGACATCTTTTTCCTTACGACTTGCATCCAAATCGCGACGGTATTCTTCGCTGGCTTCGCAGGCGTGTAATTCCCAAAAAGCGAGCATTTTTTAGGGAAATCTTGCATTCTCTCGATCTGCAGCCCAATGACACTTTAGGGATTATTGATGTGTGCAAAGGGCTTTCCCTTAACGATAGCTTTTGGGTTGTGCCACGCGGATTTGACGGCAGTTTTTCAGACTACAACCTCTACGAAAACCCTTTCTCGGAAGTCTTATCCATCATCGCTTACACAGGATATGGCTCTACCGATCAATCATTCCATACTTCACCGGAGCTGACAACCGATGGCATGCTGCCTAAAGCATGGCGCAAGCGGAATAACGGTATTTATTTATACAAAGGAGGCAGCATAGGAGCCGCCAATACTGGAAATGAACCTTATAGTGAATACTATTCTGCACAGATCGCGCGCGCTATGGGGATCAACGCTATTTCATATGATCTTGAACGCTGGCGAGGTATCTTAGCTTCTACATGCAAACTATTTACCGATATTGATATATCCTATGTCTCAATGGCGCGTATGATAGAAAATGTCTCGCTCAGAAAAACATTGGAGTTTGCGTCATCGCAAGGCGAAGATTTTGTTGAGCAGCTACACAGTATGCTAATATTTGATGCTTTAATCCGCAATGAAGATCGACATTTCGGTAATTTCGGTGTATTACGAGACAATCGATCAGGTAATATCATATCCCCGGCTCCATTGTTCGATCATGGCTTAGGACTTTTTTCACAAGTATCTGGGATTGAAGTGACATCAGCTGATAAACTTTTGGAGTTTGCTAATGCGTTCACACCTTTCTACGATAATGTATCAACGCGAGATATTTGTGATATAGCAATGGGAAAGCGGCAGATACAGCAATTACAGCATCTTATAGACTTTCATTTTACGAAGCATGCATTATATAATTGGACAGATGCGCGGCTGCATGCAACAGAACAATGTATTAAGGCTCGTGCTACTCAACTCTATAATCTCTCAAAAGACCTTCATAAGAGTTCAAAGGTCTTTATGCGATAGCTTCCACTCTATGTATACCCGTTTCCGCAAGCGGAATGGACTTCAACAATACAGGATTAACCTGCATCGCATCCACCACACCTTTGCAGCGTTACTGACGGAAACAGGTACAAACATTCAGAGCCAGCTTGGTCATTCCAGCATCACAACAATACCGGGCATCCATCCCCATGCCACCCCGGCACTGAAAGATGCCGTTGGAGATACACCAAACTCCGCCCACTATCGTCTGAACACTTAAGCGTCTGATCCAAACCTTCCCCTGCCCCGTGCAGTTACTCAAAAAGCGCATTGCCAAAAACAAAAAACAGCCGTGCTTAGCTGACATCAATACACCCGATAGATTCGAGATGTTTGCCAACGCACGACTGTAAAATTTCATACATATATCGATATAAAACAAAAAACTTGTATTACCCAAAAGATAATACAAGTTCTTCGTTGGTGGAAGTTAACGGGCTCGAACCGCTGACCCTCTGCTTGTAAGGCAGATGCTCTCCCAGCTGAGCTAAACTTCCATATGGTGACCCGTGCGGGACTCGAACCCGCGTTACCGCCGTGAAAGGGCGGTGTCTTAACCGCTTGACCAACGGGCCAAGGGAAAATGGTAGCGGTAATTGGACTTGAACCAATGACCTTTCGGGTATGAACCGAACGCTCTAGCCAACTAAGCTATACCGCCATGCTTACTTTCCCGCGTCGCCCGTTCGCCGGCGACGATGTATATTATAGCGCGTACTACCCAGTATGTCAAGGGCTTTTTTCATATTTTATGAAATTTCTTTTTCCATGCTGTCGAGCAGCTGTTCGTAGAACGTTCTGTCCCAGCTGTGGGTCGCCGCGAGTTCGTCTGCGGTGACGAGGAAATACTGGTCGGAGACATATTCGCCGCGGTCCGGCACGGGGTCGTCGAATGTACAATCGATAAAGTATGTCTGTCCGTCCAGCCGCACCGCGTTCCAGCCGTGGTTCATCTCCTCAGAGGCAATGTAAATGCTGCGAAGCCCCGCCGCTTCACACAGCATGCCGAATGCGCGGCCGTAGCCCGCGCACACGGCCTCATGGTCAAGCAGCGCGCCATCTGCCGCGAATGGTGCGGTCGCACCGTCAGGCGCCGTCTGTGCGGCCGTATCGGTATCATACCGGCACAGGCGCACCAGCGTGTCATGCAGCGCGCGCAGCTTCTGCTCGTCGGTCATGCCATCGTCGATACTTTCCTTCGCAAGCGCTGCGGCATACGTCTGCGCCTGCGCCTGCTGCGCCTGCCGCGACACCTCCACCTGCAGCTCGATCGTGCGGTTGGGACGCAGGGTCGCACGCAGCGCAAATGCATAGGGGTAACGCGCTTCCAGCGCGCGGTAGACCGCATCCACATCGATTTGCTCTGTGCGGAACAGCAACCCGTCGCCGCCCGCACGGACATCCTGCTCGAGCAGCGCCGCCGCTTCAAACGGACTGTCCACCTCAGGCGCAAACATGCGCGGCAATAGCCATAACGCTGCGCCGCCTGCCAGCAGCAGCACAGCCAGCACGGCCGCCAGACGCTTCATGTCCCTTCCTCCTCATAAACGTCGAAAAGGCGGACGGCCCAAGCCGTCCGCCAGTTGCTGTCACAAATCACATCAGCTTTACAGTATAGTATACCGCCGTAACAAACAGATATGCCGCCGCAGCACCCATTGTAATCAGAATATGCGCCGGAGCAAACAACACCACCGCTACCAGCACTGCCATCAGGATAGGCGTAATGGTCAGCATCGTGTATGCGTTGCGGCTGAACTGCAAGTCGACCTTCTTGCCGCGATACACGATCTTCCCGTTTTTACCGCGCAGCGTAGCCACCACGACAAGCTGCACCACAGCAAGAATCACCACAGCCGCCAGAGACGCATAAGCGACCCAAACGAAATGGGTTGTCGACAACGCACGGTGCACCAACCACATAAAGGCCAGCGCCGCACCGGCATCCACCGCGATCAGGAAAAACTCCCGTGCATAGGAGTGGTAGATCAAGTAATACACTGCCAGAGCCGGCAGCACCGCATACAGCACCTTGATCGGACCTACGCCAAGATAGAGGATCGCAGCCATCGCAACCACCATCAAAGCGCTCGCAATCAGCAGGTTACGTCCGCACAGGATGCGGCGTGCGCCGCTGCGCTTGCCCGAAACCTCGCGCACCAGCAAAATAACGCCGATGACCAGCCCGATTACGCCAATGCCCAGCAGCCCCTTGGAAACGATCATACCGGTTCTCCAGGTATTGCCGTAACTCAACAAACGCTGCAGCACCATCAGCACCAATACGCCCAGCAGACATACGCTGAACACCGTCAGCACCTTATTGGTAATATATTCTTCTTGACTGATTGGCTTCTTTCCCACATTGCCCTTAGCCAATGCACACACTCCCTCTTTTTCTGTTTCTCACATATTGCCGCCGGCATACAGCACGGCAGCCAGCGCCGCTATCGGCGCGGTCTCGCACCGCAGGATGCGCGTGCCGAGCGACACGCTGCGCAGGCCTGCCTGTGCGGCCATCTTGACCTCTTCCGGGGCAAAGCCGCCCTCCGGGCCGATCATCAGGGACACCGTCTCCCCCACGCCGCCTGACAGTGCGTCGTGCAGGCCGGTTTCCCGCTCATTTTCATAAAAGAACAGCGCGGTTTCGCACTGTGCCGCCCGTTCCACCGCCTGTTCCACGGTCACGACAGCCTCCACCTGCGGCAGACAGCCGCGGCCGCACTGTTTTGCAGCTTCCAGCGCAATCCTGCGCCACCGGTCGACCTTTTTATCAGTCTTATCCGGCCGCGAAACACAGTTTTTCGACACATACGGGATAATCTCGTGCACACCAAGCTCAACCGCTTTCTGCACGATAAAATCCATTTTGTCACCCTTGGGCAGCGCCATGCACAGCGTAAAACGCTGCCGCGGCTCGGTTTCGGCCGGATGGCTGCACTGCACACGGCAGGCAACCACCTCTTTTTCGACCGTTTCGATCACGCAGTCGTAGTCCGTGCCCGCACCGTCACACAGCGTCACCGCTTCGCCCGGGCGCAGACGCAGTACGCGTCCGGCGTGGTGCGCGTCCTCGCCGTGCAGGGTCAGCAGGCCATTTTCCGGCTGCTCGGAGATAAAAAATCTCGGCATAACGAATTTGTAACCTTTCCTATTCTACCAAAAAACTTATGCTTTTGCAAGTGAACATTCCGTGAATCACCGTTTTGCGGTAAAAGCGCTCCAATCTTCGCTGCATTCGTGCGATAAAACGGCAAAACCGTTTGCCTCGAGTGCAGCGCGCACCTCGTCGGCACGCTCGTTGAGGATGCCCGAGCAGATCAGATGCCCACCGGGAACAAGCTTGTCCGCAAACATCGGCGCCATGCCGATGATAACATCAGCGACGATATTGGCCACGATGATATCATAGCCCGCACCGATCTCCTGCGCCAGCGCGGGATCGCGCAGCGCATCGCCGCACAGCCCGCGGCCGATAGTGACATGGTTCTTCTCCGCGTTTTCCTGCGCGGTTTTCAGGCAATTCTCATCGATATCAACAACGGTTTTGACATCTGCGCCCAGCATCGCCGCCGCGATCGCCAAAATGCCCGAGCCGGTGCCCATATCCAGCAGGGTATCCCCCGGCTGCACGAGCGTTTCCAGCGCGGCCATGCACAGCTGGGTGGTATCGTGGCTGCCCGTACCGAAAGAGGATGCTGGGTCGATTTCAAGGATACGGCGTCCCTGCGCATCGTCCACAGTCTCCCACGAGGGCTTGATCATAAAGGTCTTGCCGACCGGGAATGGCTTGAAATACTGCTTCCAGCCCCACTCCCAGTCCTCCTGCCGGGTCAGCGCGGTGTCCGTACAAAGGCGGCCCCACGCATGGTTCTCGTCGCGCGCCTTGAGCGCTTCAAGCGCGGTGCAGATCGCAGCGTACTGCTTTGCACCATCCTCATCGTCTGACAGGTAGATTTTCAGGCAAGTCTCCTGTGCGCGCTTTTCGCGCACGAGATCCTCGTCAACATAGTCCCAATAGATCTCGGCATCCTGCAGAAACGCCTCGAAATCGGCTGCGTCCTCAAGCACGTAGCCCTCAACGCCGTTGTCCTCCAAGAGCGCCTCGACCGGGCCAATGCCGGCCGTCGTCGTATAGATCGTTACTTCTTTCCAGTCCATTCGGTTCCTCCAGCCGCCCAGCGGCCAATCCAATGCTTACAGACGGATGAGTCCGTATTTTTGTTCCAGATAATGCACGACCTCGTCCGGCTGCTCCCATGTGCCGTCATACAGCGCAAGGCCGGGATAGACCCGCAGACCCTGCTCAAGCAGCTCGGCCGACTCCGCACACAGGCACAGCGGCCGTGAGATCATGTACCAGTATTCCTCGAGCGCGATGACATCATCCTCCGTCTCGAGCACAAGCTTGAGCGCGCCCGCGTCATCCTCCGCCTGAATCAATGCCTCCTCCAACCGGGGGCCGCATTCGATCTCGTCGGATATATCGATCGTCGGATCGATGAAATGCGCGTTTTTGCCGTCCGGCGCGAGGATAAAGTCATCGTGATCACGTGCAACCACCGTACCGCCCTGATGTGCGTCGATCGCTTCGAGCAGCCGCGCGATATCGTCATGCTCGGTCGGCAGGAAAATCTCGGTGTTGTACAACTGGGTTTGCGCACGCAGCCACGCCGAGTGCACGCACACGCCGAGCGACAACCGCGCATACGGCGCGGTCATATCGAGTGCCTCGGTGATGGAAGCGGGGTCGTGCGCACTCAGGATCACAGTTGTCACACCGATGCGCTGCAAAACGCCCACCGCCGCGCGTACATCCGTACCGTCGGACAGGCGGCCCTCGTCATCCTCGACCACCAGTTCCGCGATCACTGTGCGGCCGGACAGATCGCCCAGCGCCAGCACCGCCGCACGCAGCGCCGCAAACGTCGGCGCACCGCGCAGACAGTAGAACGCCGCATCATCGTGCAGCAGTGGCCGGAAAGCCTGCTTGCAGCGGCGCATGTAATGCACCGTCAGCGGGCGGCCGCAGTCCTCCACATCAGGGATGGGCGGACACTGCAGCGTCAGGCCGACGGGCAGCGGATCAAGCTGCTCCGCCCATGCGGTACAGGTCTCGCCATCCGGCGCGATCGCACCGGCAAAGCGGTCCGGATGCTCCCGATACAGCGGCAATGCCGCCGGATCGGTCAACAGAATCTGGGGTTTATGTTCGGTCGGGCATAAAGGAATTTCCAAAGTCGTTCTTCCTCCCAAGAAGGATCGTGGTTAATTTTTCTTCCAGCTTCCATCCGCCAGCGCAGTATATTGCTGCGGCTCGTTTGCTGCCAGCTTGCAGATTTCCAGCGCGGTCTGCAGCTGCATATCCAGCTCATAGCTCCGGCCATCCAGCGTTTGCATCGCATCATCGAGTGCGGTCAGCACCTCGGGCGAAGCATAAAGATCGGGAGCCATGTCATAGCTGGTACGGAATGCGGTCACCGCGTTGACCACATCGCTGTCATAAATATCGGTCGCCCCACTGATCAGGCCGAGCAGCGCCAGCCGCTCGGTCATAGCATAGACATTGTCCGACTGGTCGCCGAAACGCAGCGTCTGGGTGGTATCAAGCGGTGTCAGTTCGGCCGCATTGACCGTGACCGTGCTGTTTTCCACCTGCAGATCCGGCGTCAGGCCAACGCCTTCCCAGCAGCCCTGCCGGGGCAGCTCGAGTTCGAGCGTGGTGATAACCAGCTTGTCGCCATTGATCAGGTCAAGGTGATACTGTCCCTGCCCCTTGCCATAGGTCTTTTCCCCGACCAAGGTTGCCGTACCGGTATCCTGCAGGCTGCCGGCCAGCAGCTCGGCCGCCGAAGCCGTGCCGCCGTCGACCAGCACGACGATCTTGTTGAGCGGCAGGCCGATACCGGTCGAATAGGTCTGCTCCAGCCCGCCCATATCCTCGCGCCAGTGCGTGCCGGCAAGATAAACGCCTTTATCCGGTGTCATTGCGTCGGCCATTTTCAGCGCGATATCGATCACACCGCCGCCGTTGCCGCGCAGGTCAAGAATGACCGCGCGCGTATTCTTTTCGTCCAGCCCTTCCCATATCTCGGAAAAGGCCGTCCAGTCATTGTTCGAACCCATGGCACTGACCTTGATGTACTCCACACCGTCCGCCATGGTCTGGTTCGACACGTAAACCTGATTGACCTGCCGCCGCACGCAGGTGACGGTCAGTTCCCGTCCCTGCCGCCGCACAGTCAGCGTGACGCTCGTCCCTTCCTTGCCGCGCAGCCGTTCAGCCACGTCGGTATTGGACATCATCGTCGCGTCTTCGCCGTCAATGGCGACAATGATATCGCCGATCTCCAGCCCGGCCTCTTCCGCCGAGGAAAAGCGCATTACTTCGCCGATCTGCACCCCACCGGCCGTCTCCTGCAGGCCGACGCCAATGCCGACAAAGCCTTCGAGCGTGGAAAAGCCTTCGGAATACTCCTCGCTCGACAGGTACATCGAGTGGGTGTCGAGCAGGGAGAGGATGTCGTTGATAACGTTGTACATCTCCTCCGGATGCTTCTGCAGGTATTTATTGATGTAATTCTGCAGCACATAGGGGTTGTTTTCGGCCTTCAGGCCAAATGTGTTGATCAGCGCCCACACGCTGTCAAACCAGGTTTCGCTCTGCCCGTCCTGCGTAATCGCGCCCGCCGGTGCGATACACAGCGACGCAGCCAGCGCCAGTGCCGCCAGTTTCTTTGTAATCTTTTTCATAGAAATCTCCATTTTCAGAGAACCAAACGCGCTTCCGCTCATATCCCAATAGAAAATCCTTCAGAATGAAAAATTTCATCAAAACCCGCGGCGCGTACGTGGGTTTTGATACAAGAAGAAAGAAAAGTTTCGCTCGTCGGAACTTTTCTTCCCCCGGGTTTCATCCGCGCCCACGGCACGGTGGAACCCTCACTCGTTCCAACCTGTACGGTTGGAACGACGTGTTTTACATCGTTTCCGGCGCCTCTACCCCGATCAAGCCAAGCGTGTTGGCAATCGTCTGCCGCGCAGCAAGGCACAGCGCCAGACGCGCCGCGCACAGCTTCTCATCGTCGCACTTGATGCGGCAGGCGTTGTAGAAGTGGTGGAACTGCTGCGCAAGCGCCACCGCGTACTTGTTCAGGCGCGACGGGTCGCGGCTGGCAGCCGCCTGCGCGATTTCCTCGGGCAGCTGCGCGATGGTTTTGATAAGCTGACGCTCGTCTGCACCGGTCAGCACGGACAGGTCGACCGTATTGAGGTCGGGCAGCGGGATGCCGCTCTCCTGCGCGTTCTTGATGACCGAGCAGATACGCGCGTGCGCGTACTGCACATAGTACAGCGGGTTGTCCGAGTCCTGCTTGATCGCAAGGTCAAGGTCGAACTCCATCTGGGTCTCGGCCGCGCGCGAGTTGAAGAAGAAGCGCGCCGCATCGACCGGGATCTCGTCGAGCAGGTCGGTCAGGGTCAGGCTCTTGCCCGTGCGCTTGGACATACGGACGACCTCGCCACCCTGCATCATGCGCACCAGCTGCATCAGCACGATCTCGAGGCGGTGCGAGCCGTCAAGGCCGAGCGCGTCGAGCGCGCACTGCAGACGCTTGACGTGACCGTGGTGATCAGCGCCCCAGATATTGATAACACGATCAAAGCCGCGCTTTTCAAACTTGTTGCGGTGATACGCGATATCGGCCGCAAAGTAGGTATAAAAACCGTTGGCACGGCGCAGTACATCGTCCTTGTCGCAACCGAAGTCGGTCGAACGCAGCCAGAGCGCGCCATCCTCGGTCTCGTAGGTTGCGCCCTTTTCGGTCAGCATGTCGATGGTCTCCTTGACGTAGCCGCTCTCATGCAGCTCGCTCTCGCGGAACCAGACGTCGTACTGGATCTTGTAGCGGCCAAGGTCACGCTCCATGCGCGCGATGTTGGTCGGCAGGCCGTAGCCCTCGATGATGGCGAAGCGCTCCTCCGGGGTCTTGTCCAGCAGGCTGTCGCCATACTGCTCGACCAGATCGTGCGCGAGCGCCTTGATGTCGTCGCCCTGATACCACGAGGGGTCAAATTCGATCGCATCCTCGCCGCGAACCTCCTGAATATAGCGGCCCTCGACCGAGTGCGCAAACTTGTCGACCTGATTGCCTGCGTCGTTGATATAGAATTCACGCGTCACGTCGTTGCCCGACCAGTCGAGCACGGACGACAGGCAGTCGCCCAGCACGCCGCCGCGCGCGTTGCCCATGTGCATCGGGCCGGTGGGGTTGGCGGAAACGAACTCGACCATGACCTTTTCCGGATGCTTGGTCTGGCTGCGGCCGTAGTTCTCGCCCATCTCAAACACGCCCTTGACGGCCTTTTCATACCAGTTCTGGCCGAGCGTGAAGTTCATAAAGCCGGGGCCCGCAATATCGACCGTGTCGAAGCAGCTGCCGTCCAGCTCAAGGTTGGCAACGACCGCCTCGGCGATCTTGCGGGGCGCCATGCGCAGGGGCTTGGCGCACTGCATGGCAAAGGTAGAAGCCCAGTCGCCATTGGAAGCGTCCTTCGGGGTTTCGACCGCGACGGGCGGGATATCGCCCTCGGGCAGCTGGCCTGCCGCGACCGCCTTATGATAAGCCGCCTCGACCACGCGGGTCGCTTCGGCGCACGCAAATTCGTATGCGTTCATCTGTTCACTCTCCGTTTTCTTTTTCAAACTGCCGCCGGCTGGGTGGATACCACCATTTCAAAATGGTGCTCGCCCATCAGCGAATGGTCAACCTCGACCGTGTAGTCAATCACCAGCTTGCCGCCGTCCTCGTCCACGGTGTTGCGCACGCATGAGGTATGCGTCGCGATCGTCATTTCCGATCCGACCGGCGTCTGGTACAATCCGACATGCCGCTCATCCTCAGCGAACAGCATGTGCGAGGGATAGGCGCCTGTGCGGATGAGCGTAACCGTTTTGCCGTCAAGCTTTACCGTCGTGCGGGTGCCCTCCAGCCCGGTCAGCTCGCTTTCCTCATAGGCGATGTAGTATTTGCCGCCGCGCTCATAGAGCGTCGCAGCCGTTACCAGATCAATCTTCTCCTCATCACAGCCTGTAAACTGCTGCTTGGAGGAAATCGAAAGCCAAACATCCTTTTTCATGATCTTCTCCGTCCATACCCTGTGTCAATAGCTCGAAATATCGACCAGACCCGCGCCTACGTCGATCTGTTCCTGCAGAAACAGTCCTGCAAGCTGATCAAATCCATCCGGGTCATCCGATACGAAATACCGGGTCTCGCCCGGCCCTTCCGCCGGGTCAAACTGGGTCGAGGCGAGGTTGGCCGCCTCCGCGCCCGAATCGATGAGCGTCACATCCGGACCCATGAAGTCCCCGATCACACCCTCCAGCAGCGGGTAATGCGTGCAGCCCAAGATCAGCGTATCCACGCCCGCCTCTTTGAGCGGCGCGAGGTACTCCGCCACGACCGTTTCGATCACCACGTCCCCGCGCTGCACGCGGCCGTTTTCCACCAGCGGCACAAACAGCGGACATGCCTGCGTATACAGCGTCAGGCTGCCGTCCGCATGGTGCAGATAGCGCTCATACGCGCCCGACCGCACAGTTGCAGCCGTGCCGATCACGCCGACCTTGCCGTTTTGCGTCATCGTCATCGCACGGCGGCACGCTGGCTCGACCGTACCGATGATCGGGATATCGTTTTCCTGCCCGAGCAGGTCAAGCGCAACCGATGAAACCGTGTTGCAGGCGATGATGATCGCCTTGAGATCAAACTGCCGCAGGAACGCCACATCCTGCCGCGCATATTTAATAATGGTATCCCGCCCGCGCGTACCATACGGCACGCGGCCGGTATCGCCGAAGTAAATGATGTCCTCGTCCGGCATCAGCGCATGCAGCCGCCGCACGGCGGTCAGCCCGCCGAGGCCGGAATCAAATACGCCGATCGCGCGATTATCCATGATGCTCCTCCAGCGCCAGCTCGATCAAACGGTCGAGCAGGGCGGGATACCGCAGGCCCTCATAATCGAACAGTTTGGGATACATACTGATCGAAGTAAAGCCCGGGATGGAGTTGAGTTCGTTAAACACGACCTCGCCCCCCTCGTGGGTGACAAAGAAATCCACACGGGACAGACCGCGGCAGCCGAGCGCGGTATACACGCGCAACGCGTTCTGCCGCACGGTCTCGATCTGCTGCTCGGTGATGTGTGCCGGGATGTACAGTTTGGAGCTTTCGTCCTTATATTTCGCGTCGAAGGTGTAGAATTCCTGCGTCGGCGCGATCTCGCCGACAGTCGAGGCAACCGGCTTCTGGTTGCCCAGCACCGCGCACTCAACCTCATGCCCGTCGATAAATTCCTCGACCAGCACCTTGCTGTCCAGTTTGAACGCCTCGGTTAGGCCGGCTGCGAGTTCGAGCATGTCGTTTGCCTTGGCAACGCCGACCGACGAACCCTGCGAGCAGGGCTTGACGAACACCGGGAACGCGCCGAGCGCGTCGGCCGCCGCGCGCACGACGCCTTCCGCGCCGCGCTCAAAGTCGTGCCGCAGGGCGAGATAATACTTTGCCTGCCGCACGCCGGCCGTGTCGACGATCGCCTTGGTGATCGACTTATCCATCGAGTTCGCGCTTGCCGCGACGCCGCAGCCGACATACGGGATGCCCGCCAGTTCAAGCAGGCCCTGTATCGTGCCGTCCTCGCCGCCCACGCCGTGCAGCACCGGGAACACGCAGTCGATACGCACCGCCTCGGTTTTGCCCTCGTGCATCAGGAGCAGGCCATGGATGCCGCGGTCGGGCGTGAGCACGGCGGGCACTTTGTCCGCCATGCGCTCCCACGCGCCATTTTCAATACGGTCGGGGTCGCAGGTCGGGCAATAATACCACTTGCCCTCCCGCGTGATGCCAACCGCATAAATATCATATTTATCCTTATCCAGATTGCGCAGAATAGACGCGGCGGACAGGCACGAGATCTCATGTTCACTCGAAACACCGCCGAATAACACCGCCAGCTTCATTTTTCTTATTCGCCCTTTCTCATCAGTACTTTCTACTCATACAGAAAACATTATACGCTATTTCTCCCGCGAATACAATGCGAAATCCCGCTTTTCCGTGCACTGTTCCTACAAAATTTACAATTCCTTCACAGCTTTTTTTGAGATACCCGTTGACAGTCTATATTATACAAAATATAATATTATTGCAAACACAGAAACGAGGTGGTCTCCCATGTCATATCCCATCGCCTCCTCGCTGCTCGACGGCATCGTGCTTGCGGTGGTCGAGCGCGAGAGTACCTACGGTTACCGCATCACGCAGGACGTGCAGAAGGTGCTGGATATTTCGGAATCGACGCTGTATCCCGTGCTGCGCCGTCTGCAAAAGGACGGCTGTCTGACGACCTACGACGAAGCCTTCGCCGGGCGCAACCGGCGCTACTACAAGATCACTGAGCATGGCCGCGCCTGTCTGCGCCAACACCGCATCGACTGGCAAAACTATCGGAGCGGCATCGACGCGATCTTTTTTGGAGGGGATAGCCAATGAACAGAATCGAATATATGGCAGCGCTGCGGCGCGCGCTTGCCGTCCTGCCCGAGGAGGAACGCGCCAGCGCCCTGCGCTATTATGAGGAGTATTTTGACGACGCCGGCCCGGAAAACGAGCAGAAGGTCATCGCCGACCTCGGCGCCCCCGAGCAGGTTGCCGCACAGATCCTCGCGGACTACCGCGAGGTATCCGCTGCCCCGCAGCCAAGCGGTGCAACCGCCCAGAACAGCAAGCGCCGCTGGCACGGGATCAATCCATGGCTGCTGCTCGTGCTGGTGCTGCTGGCCATCCCGTTCGGCATCCCGCTCATAGGCGTACTGATCGGCGTGATCGGGGCAGTACTGGGCGTGCTGCTTTCGATCCTGCTGATCGTCGCAGCATTTGTCATCGTCGTGCCGCTCTGTCTGCTGGCCGGCGGTATCGCACTATGCGGATTTTCCTTTGTCCTCTGGGGCATGCCTGCCAGCGCGGTCACAACGCTCGGCTGCGGCCTTGCGCTGTTCGCGTTGGGCATCCTAGTCTCGCTTTTGATGATCAAGCTGTGCACACTGTTCGTGCCGCCGCTGTTCCGCCTTTGCATCGCGATCATCCGCTGGCCGATCGACAAGCTCCGCGGCCGCACCCGCAAAACCGGAGGTGAAGCAAAATGAAAAAACTCGTCTTTGCCTGCTGCGCCGTCGTGGTTATCGGCAGCTGCATGGCGCTGGGCGGCTGGGCCGCGGGCGGCCAGCTGTACGGCTCGTATTATAATGGCGCGCTGCATCCGGTCAGCGAAACGCTGCGCGATGCGACCCATTTCGTGCGGGATAATATCTCCTACCACACGTGGTGGGAGGATGGCGTCTGGCACAGCGGCTGGTTTGACGACGATGAATTTGCCGACCGGATCGAAGACGCGGTGAACGACAGGGTCGACACAGCGCTTGCGGAATTCGATAAAGACCGGTCGAATGACTGGGACGCGGCAATCGGCAACGGCATCCAGATTCCGCGCGACATTGATGTCATTTCCGCACTGAATCTGGACTTTTCCGGCGATTGCGACAACAACGGCACCATTAATATCGTCAGCGATACCGCAAACTTCAATGTTTCGGGCGCGAATATCGAAAGCAGCACGATCGACGGCTCGACCTGGTCGCTTGCACTCACCCCCAACGGCTCTGAGCAATGCGTGATCTATGTGCCGTATACCCTGTCATATTCCCGCATATTCCTGAATGTAGGGGATCAAACCGTGGATATCACCGGCCCGGGTGCGTTCGCCGCCGACACGCTGGAAATCCAGATCGCAGACGGTACGCTGCGCGCAGAAAAGCTGGAAAGCGACAAATTCAATATCTCCGTACAGGACGGCAAATTCTATGCCGATCAGCTCAAAATCGGACAAATGAGCACGGACGGCACGCTCGACCTCTCGCTGGGCGATGGCAGCGTAGCCGTGACGCTGGTCGGTGCATATGAAGATACCTCCGCACTGGCCTATCAGCTTGATACCGATGGCGGCGCCATCCTGCTCGACGGCAAAACCGTAGCAGGCGGCAGCACCGGTACGACCCACGCCTCGCAAAAGGGCGGAAATGCCAGCCCGCTGCTGCGCGCCTCGGTCGGCGACGGCACGCTCGACCTGCTGCTGGACAATACCGGCGCGGCTCCGATCGGATTTTAACCGGGCAGTGCCTGTCCCGCCCCCTTGACGAACCCGACAAAACAACGTATGATAAATGAAAAGGAGTTTTTACTATGAACGGCAAGAAATTGTACCGCAGCGAAACCGACCGCATGCTTTGCGGCGTGTGCGCGGGTATCGGCGAATATTTCGGCCTCGACCCGACGCTGATCCGCCTTGCCTGGGCGTTCCTGTGCTTCTTCGGCGGCACCGGCATTCTGGCCTATATCATTGCCGCTATCATTGTCCCGACGCAGAGCAACGTCCAGTAAAACCCCTCCCAAACGAGAGGATGTGCCCCACATGAGCGAAAACCAGCAGCCGCTGACCGAAGAAAACACCACCGTACCGGCTGAAACCACCTCGGAAGCACCTGAGGCCGAGGAATCCATGCTGCCCGCGGAAAGCGACAGCGGGGAACTCACCACAGTCACCGATGACGACGCCGCAGAAACGCCGGACGAGGAAGAAATCCCGGAGGAAGAGGATATCGACCCTGCCGACGTACGCATTTTCGGCATGCCGCGCATGTGTTTCCATTTCACGGCATTCGGTGTGGCAGGCGGCTATATCCTTTGCGGCCTGATTGGTCTGGCAGGCTTCAAAGCCCCGGACGCAACGATCTGCGCGGTCGTTTGCGGCGCAGCCGGCTATTTTCTCGGCAAGCAGCTGCATAAAAAGCGCAAAGCCGAACGCGAAGCCGCAGCCGCGGCAGAGCAGGCAGCGGACACCGAACAAACGGCAGAATAACGCAAAAAAGCAGCGGATGGCACATCCGCTGCTTTTGTTTTCGAGGCATGTTGTGGTATACTATAAAAGAAATCCGTTGCAAAGGAGCGTACTTGCGATGAAAACCGCCGTTGTCTACTTCACACTTGGCGGCGCGACCCGGTCGTTCGCCCGCGCGGAAGCGAACGCGCGCGGCGCAGATCTGCTCGAGGTCGTGCCCGAGAAGAAATACAATGTTATGACCGCGTTCACGCGCGGCTGTCCGGCCGCGATCCGCCAGAAAAGCGTGCCGCTTGCCAAAGCGCCCAATCTGTCCGGCTATGATCGCATTGTCCTGATGGCGCCGGTCTGGGCCGGCTTCCCCGCCCCGCCGTTCAACAGCATGGTCGCGCTGCTGCCCGCCGGCAAGGAAGTCGAGGTGCTGCTGGTTTCGTCCAGCGGCAGCAGCGAAAAAAGCCACGACAAGGTGCGCGCCCTGATCCGCAACAAGGGCTGCAAGGTCGTCGCCCAGCGGGATATCCGGTCGCACCAATGAGAAACTACACCTATATCCTGCGCTGCGCGGACGACACACTGTACTGCGGCTGGACGAACGATCTGACCGCGCGCCTTGCCGCGCACAACAGCGGCAAAGGCGCGAAATACACCCGCGGCCGCGGCCCGGTAACGCTTGTTTACAGCGAATGTTTTGAGACGCAGGGCGAGGCCATGCGGCGCGAGGCCGCGATCAAAAAACTAAGCCGCGTTGCCAAGCAGGCACTAATCGACAGCCAATCCGGCGGCGAGCTGCTGACCGTTTACGACGCTGAGGAGCGCCCCTGCGGGGAACGGCCGCGCGCGGTTGTGCACGCACAGGGGCTATATCACCGTGTCTGCCACCTGTGGACGGTCGGTGTGCGTGACGGCGTGCCCGGCCTGTGGCTGCAGCAGCGTGCATTTGACCGCCCACTCTACCCCGGCGGCTTTGACCTGTCCGCGACTGGTCATATCGACCCGGGTGAAACACCCGAAACCGCCATGTGCCGCGAAGCACGCGAGGAATGTGGCCTGATCTTGTCCCCGGATGCCCTGACCGCCGCGGGCAGCTACCGCCAGCAATATGCGCGCGGCGAAGGGAACGGTTTTGACGACGAGCGCGCCTTTGCCTTCCTCACCCGGCAGGACGGCGTGCCGCCCTTTGCCCCGGGCAGCGAGGTGGCGGACGTGATGTTTGTCCCGCTTGCGGACTTTGCCGCTGCGCACAGCGAGGCCCGCGATCTGCCTGCCCGCCGCATGGATGGCAGCGCCCGCACCGTGCCGCACAGCAGCCTGTGCTGCCTGCACCAAAGCGAATGGGAGGGCGTGCTGCCCCACCTACATACCCTGCTTGGCCTGTAACCCGTTTACCAAACATAAGAACGCCGCCGCGCGGTCGAAATGACTGCACGGCGGCGTTTTTCTTTTTTACGCCCGCTCCCGGTTCAGGGACGGGTGCGCATGATGGTGAAGTGGAACAGGTCGCTGCGCAGGTAATCGAGCGAATACAGCAGCGGATTCCCGCGCGAATCATAATGATACTGCCGGAAACCGAATGCGCTGCACCCTTCCGGCAGCTGCAGAAAGGCGCACATCGGATCGTCCGCCGCCGGGATAAACAGCTCGGTCAGCGCACGGCTGATGCGGATCCCATGCTTGTCTTCCAGATAAGAAAAGATTGACGGCGGCATGTGCTGTTCCAGTTCCTCGGTGTACTTACGCGGCAGGTAACTCAGGCTGGCCGAAATCGCACCGCAATCCGCGCGGCGGATACGGCGAAGCGTAAAAAATTCCTCCGTCGGCGGTGCTTCGAAAAAGCGCGCCACATCAGCCGACACGCGCCCGATCGAGCAAACGACCTCGGACTCTTTTTCCTCAATCCCCGCTGCGGCGATCATCTTGCTCATGCTTTGCAGCTGGGCAAGATCGTTGGCAATCCGGCGCGGACGCTCCAGCAGATAAGTACCCGAGCCATGTTTGGAAACCAGCAAGCCGTCGCTGCGAAGCAGACCAAGCGCTTTGCGCCAAGTCTCGCGGCTGACCCCCAGCCGCTCCGCCATCTGCATTTCCGAAGGGATCCGGCTGCCCGGCGTAAACTCACCGGCCTGATATAGCGCCAAAAACATCTCCTTGGCCCGCAATGCAGAAGATTTCTGTTCCATCAGCGCCGCTCCCTTTCTATAAAAACTGCTTGACAAAAGCCATATCTGATTCGTTTCAGCTTTTATTATATCTGTTTTTAACAAAAACGCAAGAAACTTTCTTGTAAGCCCCCATTATTCCCTGTTAATATTTCATAAATTATTCCATACAAAACCGTCGAATCGACAAAATTTATCAAGAAGTCTTTACAACTTTCTCAACAAGCTATACAATACACTCAAGTTGTCTATACAACAAGGGGAATGAAAGAAAGATTAACTATTAAAAATCAACCCCGAAAATGAATGGTGGTGGTGAAAA
>OERW01000167.1_pt1 | contig 19889 bp, 19 predicted proteins | sample 1540091 | NCBI WGS metagenome assembly OERW01 (sample SAMEA3891889, study PRJEB23780) | metagenome | biome: terrestrial biome; feature: animal house; material: Caecal content | place: Italy | collected 2015-05-05 | reverse complement strand
GGGAACGCGAAAACAGGTATGCTGTGGAGGTTCTTGCGGCAGCGGCCTCAATCTGGTTTTTTGCTAGGGGGTTGACAAATCATATTGTTCGGCCTATTATGTAATTAGTTGCTTATTTGGTGAGGGTGATTTTCTGGTATGATGCCGTTTGGCTTAAAAATAGCGATTATCAACCGGGCTTTCCGGAAAAAGCTGGACGAAAAAGCTGCTGCGATGGGGTTAACAGCTGTACAGCTGCGTGTGTTGGGGTCGATCAGCCGTCTGGAAGCGGCGGGCCACACGGAGATTCATCAGAATGATCTGGAGCGGATCGAACATGTGACACACCCGGCGATGACAAAGCTGCTGCAGCGTCTGGAAGGCAAGGGGTTTGTCCAATGTGTGCCTGGCACAACAGATCGGCGCTACAAACGGATCATCTCCACGGAAAAATCAGCCGGTATTCATAAGATGATTCTTGCGCAGGATGAGGAGGTCTTTTCCGAGCTGTGCCGGAATTTATCCGAGGAGCAGAAAGCATCGCTCCAACAGATGGCAGATATGATCCTGAGCAATATAGATTCAGAATAGCCTGCAGGCTGGGAAAATAGATTCCCTGGGCAGTGCGCGGAGCAGCCGCTCCGATGCCCTGCCTGCTTTTTTGCTCAAATAGGTAACTAGTTTCTTAATTGGGGGTGTATAGAAATGGAACAAGCAATTTCGGAAGAAAAAAGCATTTTTGCAACCGAGCCAATCGGTCGATTGATCGCAAAGTTTGCCATTCCTTGCGTCATTTCGCTGCTGGTCAACTCGCTGTATAACATCGTTGACCAGATTTTCATTGGCTGGGGCGTCGGTTATCTGGGCAATGGTGCAACCAATGTCGTGTTTCCAATCACGATCATTGCGTTGGCGCTTTCGTTGATGATCGGTGACGGCGGCGCAGCTTATTTGAGCCTCAAATTGGGCGAAGGGGATTTGAAAAGCGCGCGAAAAGGCGTCGGCAACGCAGTCACGATGGTGACTGTGGTCAGTATAGTGCTGATGGCAGTTTTCCTGATTTTTATTAACCCGATCCTGAATCTGTTCGGTGCGACGGATACGCTTCGGCCATTCGCTTTGGAATACGGCTATGTGATCGGCATTGGCTTGCCGTTTATGATGATCCCGGCGGCGATCAACTCGATGATCCGTGCGGATGGCAGTCCGAAATACGCCATGTTCTCCATGATATTGGGTGCAGTCATCAATACCGTGTTTGACCCGATCTTTATCTTTGTGTTCCATATGGGCGTACGCGGTGCGGCGATTGCAACCGTCATGGGGCAGGTTGCCTCGTTCATTTTCTCGATCGTTTATATGCCGCGGTTCAAATCCGTCCATTTTGACGCTGCCTGTTTTCGTCCGGTCTGGAAGACCTGCAAGAGCATTTTGACCTTTGGTATCAGCAGCTTTATCACGCAGTTCGCTATTACGATCGTAATGGCGCTGACCAATAACCTGCTGGCCAAGTACGGCGCGGCGTCGGTTTATGGTTCGGAGATTCCGCTGACAGCAACCGGTATCGTTATGAAGGTCAACCAGATTTTGATTTCCATTTTGGTAGGCATTGCGGTTGGCGCGCAGCCGATCATTGGCTTTAACTATGGTGCGAAGAATTTTATGCGCGTCAAAAAAGCGCTGGATATCGCGCTTGTCGTATCAGAAATCATTTCGATTATTGCTTTTTTGATTTTCCAGTTTGCGCCGATGAGCGTCGTTTCGTTGTTTGGCTCGGAGGAAGGGCTGTACAATGAATTCGCTGTGCTGGCTTTCCGCATTTTCCTGTTGCTCTGCCCGCTGACCGGCTTCCAGACCGTGATCGCTGTCTATCTGCAGGCTGTCGGCAAGCCAGTCAAGTCTGCGCTGCTGTCGCTTTCCCGCCAGATTATTTTCTTTGTGCCCGCGGCGCTTATTTTGCCGATGTTCCTGGGCGTAACCGGCGTGCTATGGACAGGTCCGGTGGCAGACGGTCTGGCGTTTATCTTCTCGGTCATTCTGCTGGTGTATGAGCGCAAACAGCTGCATAAAATCGAGCTTGCCGCATAAAGAAAATCAACTGTGCCACCAGAAAGGAGAACGCAAATATGAAAAACCGAGTCATCACCATCAGCCGTGAATTTGGCAGCGGCGGCCGTACCATCGGCAAAAAGGTTGCGGAAAAGCTGGAGATTCCCTGCTATGACAATGAATTGCTGCAAAAGATTGCCGCGGAAAGCGGCTTCAGCGAAAACTATATTAAGGATGCGGGCGAATATGCGCCGGGTGGATTTCTGGTGTCCGCTTTTTCGCATGCCAGCCGTTCGGGCAACCCCAATAACGCCGATTACCTTTGGAAAATCCAATACAATATCATCACCGAGCTGGCGGAAAAGGAATCTTGCGTGATCGTCGGTCGGTGCGCGGATTACATCCTGCGCGAGAAGGCAGATTGCCTGCGCGTATTCATCCATGCGGATATGAAGTTCCGTGCGGAACGCATTGTCAAGGAATATGGCGAGCGCGAGCAGTCGCCGGAGCAGCGCTTGCGGGATAAGGATAAGCGGCGTGCGGCATATCACCGGTTTTATACCGATATGAAGTGGGGACATGCGCAAAATTATGACCTCACCCTCAATAGCGGCACGGTCGGGATTGATCGCTGTGCGGATATCATTTGTGGACTATACTAATGAGGTGAAAGGGCTTGCCGTCTGCATTCATGCAGACAGCAAGCCCTTTGCTTTTGTCTGGTTATCGTTTTATTGCCGAGGCAGAGGATGGACTGTCAGGACGGCGGCAGGCAGTTTACATTCCGTACCTCTTTGGATTCGAGTAAGTATCGCATGCCGCGCATGGTTGCGTCGTTGGAGGCGCGCAGTGTGACGTCGTAAATCGTGCTGCCGTCCTCCTCGCGGGTGGCCGTGCTTTCCATGACCTGTATCTTGTGTTCCGCGATAAAATCGGCAAATTGGGATGGAAACGCACCGCTGCCGACAACGGTGAACCGCAGATGGCTGGTGTGGGCGGGTTCGGCGTTTACGACTATGTGGTGCATGAAGATCTGCAGCGCCGCCACAAGGATGGTGGTAAAAATGCCGATCACGAACATGCCGGAGCCGATCGCCAGACCGATGCCTGCGGTTGCCCAAATGCCCGCTGCGGTGGTCAATCCCTTGATCGTGTTGCCGTGCTTGAAAATTACGCCCGCACCGAGGAAGCTGATGCCGCTGACAACCTGTGCCGCTACTCGGGCAGGATCGGCGCCGCGTGTCCCGTTGAAAACCTCGCCGGTCATGCTGGTCAGATCGGCAAAGCCGTATTTGGAAACGATCATCAGCAGTGCCGCCGCGCAGCACACGATCACATGTGTGCGGATGCCGGCTTCTTTGAGACGGCGGCTGCGTTCAAAACCGATGCAAGCGCCGCACAGGCAGGCAAGCAGGATGCGGATAAAAAAGTCCAGTTCCTGCCAAACAGAGAACTGGCTGTTGAGATATGCGGTTAATGTCATAGATATCATTCTCCCTTGTGATAGGTTTTGTATGTGTTTTCGCGTGTATCGCTGCTCGGATACATATTTTTCATCTCCCCCTTGTTTTTTCACACCGAATTTTATATAGTAAGAGTATACGTGTGAAATTCCATAAAGTAAAATTAGAATTATCTTGCCTATATGAAATAAAATGTTATAGGAGGTCGCGATGCTCGATCCTAAGATTTACTCGCTTTTGCAAGTATACGAGTGTGGAAGCTTCATGGCGGCGGCGAAAAAACTGTCGATCACACAGCCAGCGGTTAGCCATCATATCAAAGCGCTTGAGAGTGAATTGCACGTATCTATCTTTGATAGACGCAATGGAAAGGTCGTTTTAACGCGAGAAGGAGAAGAAGTAATCAAGTGCGCGAAGAAAATGCAGGGTTTGTACAAAAACTTGCAGCAGGACTTGCGGGACAGCAAAAAGCTGGTTTCCCATCTAACAGTGGGCGTAACGCATACGGCGGAAAGCAATCCGATCGCAGAAGCGCTGGCAAATTACGGCGCGCAGAACGATCATGTAATGATTAAAATGATTACGGGTACCATAAAAAATCTTTATAGCAAACTGAAAAGCTATGAAATTGACCTTGCGATCGTAGAGGGGCGCATCGCCGATCCGGGTATCCGCTACCTGCTGATGGATACGGATTATCTGGTGCTGGCTGCCTCGGTCAATCACCCGTTTGCCAAACGCGGCATGATTACGCTGGGCGAGCTGAAAAAGGAGCGCATGATCTTGCGTCTACCCAACTCGGGCACGCGAAACTTGTTTGTCGCTCACCTTGAGAGCAATAACATGAACCTGAGCGAGTTCAATGTTATCCTTGAACTGGACAATATCGCGACCATCAAGGATTTGATCCGCCGGGATCTGGGCGTGTCCATCCTGCCGAAAAGCGTATGTCTGGATGAGCTGAAAAAGAAGAAGATCGCGGTGCTGCCGGTGGAAAATTTGAGTATGGTGCGCGAGATCAACATCGCCTATCAGTGCGACTTTACGCAGATGGATGTTCTGCAGGATATCGTGCAGTGCTACCGTGACACGCTGCGCCACTATCAGTGAGCGCGGTTGTACAGTCAAAAGGGCGCTTGAACGAACGGCAGCCCGAGGAAAATGGGGCAAAACAAAGCAGAATGTTGTAATACTGGTCTGCTTTTGCGCTTGTCAATGTACAGACGGCATGCTAAGATAAAAATAATAAGAAATATAACAAAAGAGACGAAGGGAGAGACAGCTGATGCGGAAAAAGATACGAATTACGGTGCTGGCAGTATTGTTTTGTCTGCCGTTGCTGGGTGTGAAAAGTATGGGTGCGAACGCGGAGCAGACACATTGGGCGGCGGACGCGATTGCGTTTGTCGAACAGGCAGGCCTGATGGACGGCATGTCGGATTACAGCTTTGCGCCGGACGCAGCGGCCAGCCGCGCGTGCATCGTGCAGGCGGTGTATCGGTTGGAGGGGCAACCGGTGTCCAGCGCAGATACGATGTTTTCCGATGTGGACATACAAGCAAGTTACCAGTCTGCTGTGCAGTGGAGCGCCGCAAACGGCATCATAACGGGTTATGAAGATGGCACTTTCCGCCCGGGAGACGCGCTGACGCGTGAGCAGATGGCGGCGGTGCTGTATCGATACGCAGGCTATCGCGGCGAGGACTGCTCTGCGCGGGGCGATCTGTCCGTGTTTGATGATGCCGAACAGATCAACGCATATGCGCGCGAGGCGGTCAGCTGGGCCAACGCGCAGGGCCTGCTCACCGGCATGAGCGACAGCGTGTTGTCGCCCCGCGGCACGGTCACACGCGCGCAGCTGGCGACGATACTGCAGCGGCTGGCCGACCAGTTCGGACTGACGCCCGAGGCGGATACAGACGCGGGCAACACGGTGCAGACGGCGTCTTACACCGCTTTCACCACCTCGCTCGGCCCGGTCGAGCGCACCGAAACCGTGCAGACATTGACTGAGGTGCGCCATGAGACCCGGCGCTATACTGATACGGAGCAGTGCGTGGTCGAAATGGGACGGACAGATGCGCTGCTCGACGCGCCCGCGCATACCGCAGCGGTATTTCACATGGACGGCTACAGCGGCACGGTGCGCTGGTTTGACCGCAGTAAAAACCAGTGGTATGAGAAGCCGCTGGAGGAGGGCACGCTGCCGCGCGGCATGTATTTCATCCGCGTCGATGGGGTGGACAGCATCGTTGTCACGGCGCAGGCCTATACTGCGCATGAGAACGGGATGATCGAATACCTGCCGGACAGCATCGGCGGGCTGACGGTCACGCAGGAGGACGGCGGCTGGAGCTTTGCCTTGCAGGTCGGTGATCTGCCGGCCGGGGCGTACAGCGACTACCTGCTGCTGACCTCCAACCAGCAGCTGATCGACTGGACGCAGTCCGCGTCGCTCGCGCGCTGGTCGAATTACCGTTTCACCGATGACAACCGCTGGTGCTATGACGGGTATTACTATACTGCGCCGAGTTCCTACTATCCCTACGGGGAGAACTATTTTTACAGCCTGCCCGCTGCGCATATTGCGGGCAAGATGGCGCGGGATGCAGGAGAACCTGCCTCGCGCGCGCTCGGTCTTGCCATGATCGATATCATGCGCGTCAAGCAGAATGAATATGGGTTCATCCCCTCGGAGGCGGGCAGCACCTGGCTCAAGGGGGATTACAATATCGACCCCGGTTATTATGACACGCGCTTCAATACGGACTTCTGGCTGGCCAATCTGAATGCGGTGGAAACCTTCGGCGTAACCGAGTGGATGGATCGTACCCGGGTTTATGCGGACTTCCTGACCGCGCATGCGCAGCAGCACCATTTCAGCTTTGGTTCGGGTGAGGATGAAGGCTGGCTGGTCGAGGATTATTGGCACCCCAACGGGCTTGGCAAGACCACCCATGCGTCGCTTAACCATCATGCGGCCGAGGCGGTATTCCTGTACCGTTTCGCCAATTACACCGGCGAAGAATCGTATGCGGAACTGGCTGACTGCATGGTGCGCGGTATCGAGCACACGGTCGACCTGTGGCTGCTGCCTGACCATAACCTAAACTACTCCTACAAGCCGGACGGTACGGCGTCGGGCAACGACTATCCGTCTTTGACCTATAACGACCTGCTCGATCTGCAGCGGCTGTATATCCAGCGCCATGGAGAGAAGAACGAGGCGATTCAGACGCTGATGGACAATAAACTGATCTGGATGACAGCCAATGGCGTGACGGATTACAACAAATAAGGCGGCATAAGTTTGAAACGAACTGCCGCAGGGCAAACAAAAACCGCCCGTGACCAAAAGGTCACGGGCGGTTTTGCTATGGGAATGCGTGTTCACGGGTGCGCGGTGCGTGCACATGGCGGGGGAAGGAGCCATGTGCAGCACAGACAGGGGATCAGCGAGCGCACACCGCGTCCCGCAGACGCGCCAAATCATTTTCGTCGGGGTGGGACAGGGCCGCGTCGAAGTTCGCCAGCAGCATCTGGCGGCGCGGGCTGTCCTCCATGCTTTCATAGCGGGCGCGCACAGCTGCCGGCATCTTGCCTTGGCACATATAGCTGCCGTGCACGGTCACACCGTCCGGCAGATACTGCCGTGCCGCGGACAGGATTTTGTCGAAGTACTCCGGCGCGCCGCCAAAGCCTGCCGTGCCGAACAGGAATACCTGCTGCTTCGTCAGACGGGACAGGAACGCCGCGGTGTCCGCGTCACAGGTGCCCTTGTCCGTCCAGAAGCCGACATAAATGCGGTCAGCCGCGAGCGCTGCGTCGTCCGGCGCACCGCAATACAGGCAGTCACCTGTGGGAAGTGTATCGCGGATGGTTTCGGCCAGCAAACGGGTGTTGCCAGTCTTGCTGCTGTAAACGATCGCGTAAGTCATGCTTTGTTCTCCTTTTCGTAAATGCAGTGTACGCCCTGATGCGCCATCATGCCGCCAAGGCATTTTTTGTTGCAGCGCACGCAGCGGTGGATTTCGTTTGCCCGGCCGGCCATGACCTTGTTTGGCCAATCCGGGTCGGCAATCAGCTGGCGGCTCATTGCGGCGCAGTCGATGCGGCCGGAGGCGAGCTGCTGCTCGACAAAGTCAGGTTGCGTCAGTCCGCCGACGCCGCAGATGGGCAGCTTTGTCAGCTTCCACACCTCGTCGCAGAACGGCAGGAAGCAGCCTTCACCCGGGAAATAGGGGTGGTTTGCAGGGGGGATGGTATCGGTCAGCTCGCCATGATTCGCGAGGGTTACATGGAAGCTGGTCACGCCTGCCTGTTCGAGCAGTGGCACGAATATGGGCAGTTCCTCGCGCAATACGCCCGCATTGCCGTAGTGCGGGTTTTCCTGCCGCACGGCCAGCTTATAATCGATCGGGATATCCGGCAGGCGGCGGCGTACGGCGCGCACGGCCTCGACCGCGAAGCGCGCACGGTTTTTCGCGCTGCCGCCGTAGTCGTCCGTGCGGTGGTTGTACACGGTCGAACTGAAGCTGCCGCACATGCGGTCGCCGTGGATCTGCACCATGTCGAAGCCCGCCTTGCGCGCGAGCACGGCTGCGCGGCCGAAATCCTCGATGATTTCGTGAATTTTCTTGACGGGCATACCCGTGATATACGGCTCGACCTGCGCGTTGAGCAGCGGCCGCAGGTCGGCCGGGCTGATTTTTTTGGTCAGCACGCCGGGGATATATTTGATCATCGCCTTGAGGTTGGAATCCGACTGGTGCAGCTGGGCGCATACCAGACAGCCCTCGGCGTGTACCGCTTCGATGATGCGCTGGTAAAAGGCGAAACCCTTTTTGCTATACAGCGAAGGGCCGAAGCCGTGGTGGCCGACCGGCACATCGCCCAGAATGATCATCGCGCAGCCGCCCTTGGCGATTGCGCGATAGCGCTCGATCAGTTCCTCCTCGGACAGTCCCATCGAGGTCGGTGCGAAAATGATGCGGTTTTTTAGAGTCAGTCCGCCATAGTTTATCGGACTGGTTATCGTCTCGTACATAGCTTGGTGCTCGCTTCCTTTGGTTTGATTTTGCGCAGCAGCGTAAACAGCTGCGCGCGTTCGGCTTCGTTCAGACCATTCATCGCCTCAGCGTCCCAGTCAAAAAAGACCTGATGGCTGGTCTCAAACGCCTGCGTGCCTTTTTCGCTCAGGTTCAGATGGTAGGCGCGGCCATGCTTTTCGCGGGTGAGGAAGCCGTCTTCGACCAAGCGCAGCACGCTACGTTGACTATGACCCCAGTCCAGACCAAGCGCCTCAGTCAGCTCGGCCTGTGTGCAGCCCGGATGCCGCCCTACATAGAGCACCGGATACAGCAGCCCTTGGCTCAGTCCGATCTGTTCCAGCATATGCGCGGTATAGGCGGAAAAGCTGCGGGATAGGATGGTAGCGTAATAGGCCAATGTGTCTATCATTCTGTGGCGCTCCTTTCTTGACTTAGTTAAGTATATGCCAGAAACTTGACTAAGTCTAGTTATATTGTTGAAATTTTCATATTGTTCATAAATGGGCAGAAAAGAGAAAAATCCCGGAAAACAGACGTTTTCCGGGAAGAATAGCGATCATTCCTTGCCAAGCTGGCGTAGCTGGCACACGCCCTGTGTCATGCAGCCCATTGGACAGAACGAGCACCAGGTGCGCGGACGGTACAGCACCATAACGATCAGGCCGATCAGCAGCGAGGTCAGCATCAGGCTGTAAAAACCGAAGCTGAACTGCGCGACCCAAGCGGGTACCGTGCCAGCGGTGTACGCCCAGTCCCACGGCACGCGGAACGTCCAGAACAGCTTGATGGCCTCACGCAGAGAGGACGCGCCCGCGCCGACCAGATAGGTCTGGAACAGCATGTTGCCGAACATCGCCATGAAAAAGGTGAGGAAGCCGTAGCGGAACGGTTTGGAACTCATCCAGCGCGGCGCAGGCTTGCCGCGCGACAGACCGAGGCGCCCGCCGAGCAGCGTGAACAGCTGGCCGCGGCCGCACAGGTGGTTGCAGAAGAATTTGTTGCCGCCAAAGATGGCAAACAGCAGCGGCAGGCCAAAATCCAGCATGCCCAGCCATGCGAACAGGATGTTGAAGAAGCCGAGCGCGAAAAATACGATCGACCACAGCCACAGATAGTCATACCAGCGCTTTTGCTTTTTCATGCCTGCACCTCCCGTTCCAATAGCGTGATGCAGTTTGCGGGACAGATTTTGGTGCATTTGCCGCAGCCGACGCAGCGCAGCGCGTCGATGACGGCATAGCAGCCGCGGTGGATGTGGATTGCGTCCCGCGGACATTCGTTCATGCACGCACCGCAGGAAACGCAGCGGGTGCGGTCGGGTTGGGCATAGCGCTTGGACAGCATAAGTACCTCCATAAAGGGCGGGGCAGCGCCCGCCGTGATGTGTTACCAGTATATACTGACTGCGCGTCGCTGTCTGTGACCTGCTCACAAAAACGCCGCTTGACAGCGGGGCGGGGCAGGGGTATAATACCATCCGAGGGAATGAAGTACTCCCGTGGCATAACGCCAAAACCGCTGATAAGGCTGATGACTTCTGCAAGTTTGTTTGCAGGGTTATCAGCTTTTTTGTGCCTGCAAACGGGAAAATAGGGAGGAAAAATGACCATGCTTACCAGTCTCGCTTTGATTTTTCTTGTGGGTATGAGCCTCGGCTGGCTCGTGACCCGCCTGCGTCTGCCCAGCCTTTTGGGCATGCTGCTGACCGGCATCCTGCTCGGCCCATACGTGCTGAACCTGCTCGACGATTCCATTCTCGGCATTTCGGCCGACTTGCGTCAGCTCGCGCTCATCATCATCCTGACACGCGCCGGACTGTCGCTCAATATCGAGGATCTGAAAAAGGTCGGCCGTCCGGCCGTTCTGCTGTGCTTTGTGCCCGCCTGCTTTGAAATGGTCGGCATGATCGTGCTGGCGCCGCGTCTGCTCGGCTTGTCCGTGCTGGACGCTGCCATCCTCGGCGCGGTGATTGCGGCGGTGTCGCCTGCGGTAATCGTGCCCAAGATGCTGCGCCTGATGGAACTGGGCTACGGTGCGCGGAACAGCATCCCGCAAATGCTCCTTGCGGGTGCGTCGGTCGACGATGTGTTCGTTATCGTTATGTTCACGGCGTTCACCGGCCTTGCGCAGGGCGGCACGGTGTCGCCCACGACATTCGTGCAGATCCCGGTTTCGATTGTGACCGGCATTGCGGTCGGACTGGCGGCAGGCATCGCGTTCGGCGCAGTGTACCGCCGCATCCATGTGCGCGATTCGGTCAAGGTGGTCGTGCTGCTCAGCCTGTCGTTCCTGTTTGTCGCGCTGGAAAACGCGGTCAAGGGGATTGTGCCGTTTTCCGGTCTGCTCGCGGTCATGAGCTGCGGCATCGCAATCAACCGCCGCCGCCCGGAACTCGCATCGCGCCTGTCCGGCAAGTATAACCGCCTGTGGGTCGCGGCGGAGGTGCTGCTGTTCGTGCTGGTCGGCGCCACGGTCGATATCAGCTACGCGGCGGCCGCAGGCGCGGCAGCGGTGCTCGCGGTGCTGGGCGCGCTGGTGTTCCGTATGGTGGGTGTGTTTGTGTGCGTGCTGGGCACCAAGCTCAGCCGAAAAGAGCGGCTGTTCTGTATGCTGGCGTACACGCCCAAGGCGACTGTGCAGGCTGCGATCGGCTCGGTGCCGCTGTCGCTCGGGTTGGGCTGCGGCCAGATTGTGCTGACCGTCGCGGTGGTCGCGATCCTGCTGACCGCACCGCTTGGCGCGTTCGCGATTGACCTGACGTACCGCCGCCTGCTGGGCGCGCCGGAAGCACCGGCAGAAACCGCATAAACAAAGGAAAAGGCTTGCGGCACTCCGCAAGCCTTTGTTTTTTTACTTTTCGCCAAGCACCTGCTGGCGCAGCTTGTAGTGCATCAGCTTGCCGGTCGCCGTGTGCGGCAGCTCGTGCACCAGATGGTACTCGCGCGGCCACTTGTATGAGGAAAGCATCGGGCTGTGCACGCAGTAGTCCTTGAGCTCCTCGACCGTCAGGCTGTCGTCCGACGGCACGACGTACGCCGCGACGACTTCGCCGCGCAGCTTGTCCGGGATGCCGATGACCGCGCTTTCCGCAACCTTGGGGTGGTCATTGAGCACGGCTTCGATCTGCGTCGGATAGATGTTCTCGCCTGCGGACACGATCATGTCATCCTTGCGGCCGGACACGGTGACGAACTCGTTTTCGTCCCATACGCCCACGTCGCCTGTGTACAGCCAGCCCTTGTAGAACTTCTGGGCGGTCATTTCCGGGTTGTTGTAATAGCAGAACGCGCTCTTGGCGGGCGAGGAAATGATGATTTCGCCCGGCGTTTTGCTGTCGTGCGGCACGGTTTCGTCCGGCTCGGCGTGCGTGCCATCCTCATGGACAGCGACCAGACGCACCTCATCATCCGTGCACGAGCGGCCGGCCGAGCCGGCCATTTCCGGCAGGTCGAACGGACGAAGGAAGGTGTTCCAGAAGGTTTCTGTCGTGCCGTAGCCGTTGAAAATGTTAGGCGTCAGCAGTTCCATATACTTTTCGCACGCGGCTTTGTCAAACGGCGCGCCCATCGTCACGATGCCGCGCAGGGCGGACAGGTTGGCCGGGTTGCGCTCCTGCGTGCGGGCAAGCATCGCAAGAATGGTCGGCACGCCGATCAGGAACGAGATTTTGTATTTTTCCGCGTATTCCAGACAGCGCTTGGGCGCAAAGTCGCGAAGGATAACGACCTCGCCGCCTGCATACAGCGTCGGGCATGGGCCGCCCGAGTGGATGCCGCCGCGATGGAACCACGGGGTCATGTTCATCGTGCGGTCGGTGGGCCCGAGCGGGAAGTGCATCATCACGTCGTGCGCGGACAGCACTTCGTTTATGTTGTTGATCGGTACGCCCTTGGGGCGGTTGGTCGTGCCCGAGGTGTAGAGCCGCGTGGTTTCATCGTAGATATGCGGCGCAAAGTCGATCGGGGGATCGGTCTCGGGCTGCACGGCAACATAGTCGCTGTACAGGGTATGGCCGGCAGGTGCGGACGCACCGCCCTTGTAATCGACCATAACGATGGTTTGCGGTTTATTTTTACACAGCTCGAGCGCGCCGCCGGACAACTCGCCGAACTCCGCGTCATAGATAAACGCCTTGGGGCGGCTGTCGTCGATCACGAGCGCAATCTCGCCTGCACCCTGCCGGTAGTTGACCGGGCAGGCAATCGCGCCAACCTTGTGCGCCGCCAGATAGCAGAACACAAATTCGGGCGAGTTGAGCAGGGTGAACATGACCACATCGTTCTTGCCCACGCCGTCCGCGCGCAGCGCGTGCGCAAGGCGGTTGGCTTCGGCGTTGAGCTGGACATACGTCCAGCGGCGTCCGGAGAGCGGGTCGTACAGTGCGGGACGGCTGCCGAAGCGCGAAACGTTGCGCAGGAAGCCGTTCAGGTAGGTGAACCGCGTTTCAAAGGTGTCGCGGAACATGGTAACATCATAGGTATACTGGTTTTGCAAAAAGGGGTCGCCTCATTTCTGGTATCGGGAAACAATAATGCTGGAGTTCTGGCCGCCAAAGCCGAGCGAATTGCTCATTGCCGCACGGATATCCGCGCGGCGCGCGGTGTTCGGCACATAGTCAAGGTCGCAGTCCGGGTCGGGCGCAACCAGATGCAGCGTTGGCGGCAGGATGCCGGTCTCGATCGCCTTAATGCAGGCGATCGTCTCGGTCAGGCCGCCCGCGCCCATCAGGTGGCCGGTCGCGGACTTGGTCGAGGACACCGGCGGCGCGCTTTCGCGTCCGCCGAACACGGATTTGACCGCAAGCGTTTCGGCCTTGTCGCCGAGCGGGGTCGAGGTGCCGTGCGCGTTGATGTAGCCGATGTCGGACGGCTGCATGCCGGCCTTTTGGAGCGCCAGCTTCATGCAGCGTGCCGCGCCCGCGCCGTCCGGGCAGGGGGCGGTGACATGGTGTGCATCCGAGGTGTTTGCCCAGCCGGCAAGCTCGGCGTAGATGTGCGCACCGCGCGCCAGTGCGTGCGCCTCGGTCTCGATGACCAGCGCACCGCCGCCCTCGCCGATGACAAACCCGTCGCGTCCCGCGTCAAACGGACGGCAGGCGGTTTCGGGGTCGTCGTTGCGGCGGGACAGTGCCTTGGCCTGCGACAGGCCGGACACCACGATCGGACACAGGATGCTCTCGCCGCCGACGGCGAGCATTGCATCCGCTTCGCCCGCGAGCAGCAGCGTTGCCGCGGTCAGGATCGCGTCGCCGCCCGCCGAGCAGGCGGTGTTCAGCGTCAGGCTCGGGCCGCGGATGCCGCGCGCGATTGCGATCTGTGCGGCGGCGATGTTGCCGATCGCCATAGGCACAAAGCGCGGACCGACGCGGCGGCCGCCATCGTATTCCTCCTGTGTGTGCGCAACCGTGGTCACGCCGCTCATCGCGGTGCCCATCGTGATGCCGATGCGCTCGGCCTCCGGTTCGATGTCCAGCCCGCTGTCCGCGAGCGCCTCCTGCGCCGCAACAAACGCGAACTGCATGAACGGGTCCATGGTGCGCGCAAGCGTTTTGGGCATGTGTTCGGCTGGGTCGAAGTCCTTCAGCTCGGCCGCGATCTGCACGGGCAGGGCGGAAGCGTCAAACCGCGTGATGCGGCCGATGCCGCAGCGGCCTGCCGTCAGCGCATCCCAGTAGGCGGAAACGCCGATGCCGATGGGCGTGACCGCGCCCATGCCAGTGATGACCAGTCTGTTTTCTCTCATATTGTTTCCCCATTTTCTGCGTTCCCCATACATTTCCGAAATAGCAGTTTTGACTGTCCGCAAAGCGGGAATATATGGGGGGATAAATTTATTTTCCCATATATTATACCAGAAAAAGGGCAAAAGTAAAAGTGCATTCCGCTAGCGGGATGCCTGTTATCCGACGGACTGAGCCGCACGCAGCCGTTCAACAAGCGTCTGTCGTGCCGCTGTACGGCAGCAAATACGGGGCAAAAGCAGGCCAAGCAGCACAAAACAGGGCGTTAGCGCGAGGATGGGCAGAACGGTGAAGCGGTAGGAGAAAAACCAGAATACGGTCGAGCAGCCCGCACCGATGACCGGGCCGACCGTCACGCTCAGCACAAGGCTGACGGCGAGCGCCAGACCGGTGTAATACAGCCCCTCGAGCATCAGCATGCGGACGAGCTGCCGTCCGGTCATGCCGATCGCCTGCAGGACGGCAAATTCGTACCGGCGGGTCAGGATGCCGGTCAGTACGGCGTTTAAGAAGTTCAGCACGCCCACCAGACCGACGATCAGACTGAGTGCGCCGCCGAGCGTCAAAAACATCGAACGGAACCCCTCAAACTCGGCCTGATAGGTCGCTTTGCTCTCATAGTCAAAGAGTGGCTGCACATTTTCAGTGTAATCTGCAAGGAAAGCCTCCATGCGGTCGGTCGCGTCATCCGCGGTGTCAAATACATAGGTCATGACCGAGCTGGTCTGCGTGTCCTGCTTGAACTGTTCCGCGCCCATGACGAACTGGTCGGCGCCATAGAAGCGGTAGTCGATCGAGCCGGGGACGACCACTGCGGCAACGACAGTGTATTCCTTGTCGCGGTAGGTCTTGGCGCGCGAAGCAATGGTGCGATCACCGGCATAAGCGTCACCTACCTCATCCAGTGGGATCACTTCTCCTGTATCCGTATAATAATATTCATACGCCTCTACGTAGCGCAGGTGTACCGTGTCGCCCACCTTCGCCCAGTGGGACTGCATTTCCGGGTCGCCGTAGTCGTCTGTGGTGTAGACCGCCGCGACCGCGTTTGCGGTCGGGTCGGACAGCGCGGACAGGTCGCCGTCCAGCACGGTGATGCGCGAGAGCGGGAAGTCCTCCATGCCGTAAAGTTGGGCGCGGTCAGCCAGCAGGCCGTCATCCGTGTGCTCCATATCCGCGATCAGTTGGTCGAGCACTTCTTGGGTATTCCATCGTCCCCAGCATTGGCGGTACCAGTCCTCGGTGACAAATTGCTGCACACCGGACACCTGCCCGTAGATGCGGCCGGAATCGGTGATGCCGCCGACGGCGTCGATGTCCGCGATGACGTTTTCGGGCACGGCCTCGTCGGTCGAGGTGAAGCCAGCGCCGGTCTGGAAATAGGACGCGTCGCCCACGATGAAATCGACAGCCGATTTGTCCGCCAGATATTTGTCCATATCAAAGCCGATGGCAAAGGTGTAGGTCATCTGCATCAGCACAACCGCGAGCGCGAGCGAAATAATTGTGATGGTCGTTTTGCCGCGGCTGCGGCCGAGGTTTGCCCATGCCATGCGCGGCAGGCGCGCTCCGGTATGCTTTTGATTGGCATGTTTGCCTCGATGTATCCGGCGCGGGCGTACACTCGCATCGGTGTAGCGCACGGCTTCGACGGGGGAGACGCGCGCGGCCATTTTGCCCGGCCTGTGGCAGGAGATGCGCACGGTCAGCAGCGAAAAAATGGCCGAGCCGATAAAGATCAGCGGGTTGAAGGATACAAAGGTGCTGGTATACGAGGTTTGCGCCATGATGATCGGTGTCAGCCAAACGCCGACCACAAAGCCGACCACCCAGCCGAGCGGGATACCCGCAAGCGACAGCAGGAACGCCTGCCGCCGGATCATGCGGCGGATCTGCTTGCCGGTCGTGCCGATGGTCTTGAGCAGGCCGTAAAAGCGGATATCGTTTGTCACCGAGATCTGAAACACGTTGTAGATAATCAGATAGCCGGTGAACATAATGAGCAGCAGCATCGCGGCGAGCGCAAGGATGGTCATGGGATCGGCGGTCGCGTCGATCTGTGCGGCCGAGTAGCCCCAGTTGACGCCGATGGCGATATAGTTGTCTGCGTTCGGGTCTTCGCACTGGTAGCCGTGGTTCGCCAGCACCTGTTCGGCGTTTTCCCGGATGCCGAAGGCGCTGCTAAACATCATGTCCAGATGCCATTTGCCGGTCTGGCTCTGGGGGTCGCCGGCAGACAGCGCGCACAGTTCCTCGGCTGCCGAGCGCGGCAGAAGGACATTGGACGCGACGATCGCGCTGTCGTATTCCCACCAGCCGGAAAGGGTGAAGGTGCGCTCGATGTATTGCGCATCCTGTGTATTTTCGTCGATGCCGACCGGGATGGTGAATGTTGCGCCCACCTTGGGTTCGACGCCGAGCAGCGCGAGCACGCGCGTGTCGGTCGCAGCCTCGTCCGTGCCTTCGCGCGGCAGGCTGCCTTCGGCCGGCTCGATGAAATAGTGCTTTGCTTCGCTTTCGTCCATGTAGCTGATTTCGACATGGCTCTTGTTAAACGGCGGCTCGTCGCCCGTCATGCCGACGAACAGGCGCGCGCCGGTTTCCTTGGCCAGCGGGTCGTCCTGCAGCTCGAGCAGCTGTTCTTCGGTCAGGTTTTTGAAGGTGGCGTGCATGTCGCCGCCCGCCTGCCGGAAATTCTGCTGCTGGAACGAATAGTTGATCGACGCGCCGATCGTAAAGAGCGAGGTGAACAGCACTGTCGTCAGTGCGATGGCGAGCACGGCGATGATATTGCGCGTTTTTGCCGCCTTCAGGCTGCGGTCGGACAGGCGGCGGATACATTTGCGGTTGGATACCTTGAGCATGGTGCGCACCCCCTCACGAACGGACGATTTTGCCGTCCTCGATGCGGACGATGCGGTGCGCCAGCTGGGCGATTTCCTCGTTGTGCGTGATCATCACGATCGTCTGACCGAATTTTTCGCCCGTGACCTTGAGCAGCGCCAGCACGTCCTGACTGGTGCGGCTGTCGAGGTTGCCGGTCGGCTCGTCGGCCAGCAGGATCGCGGGCTTGGCCGCAAGCGCACGGGCGATCGCTACACGCTGCTGCTGCCCGCCCGAGAGCTGGCTGGGCAGGCTGGACAGCTTGCTTTCCAGCCCGAGGGTGCGGATGATGTCATCGAGATACGCTTTGTCGACCGTGCCGCCGTCCAGCTCGACCGGCAATACGATGTTTTCGTACACGCTGAGCACGGGCACAAGGTTATATGCCTGAAAGACAAAGCCGATGCTGCGGCGGCGGAAGATGGTCAGCGCGTCGTCATTCAGGGCGAAAATATCGCTGCCGTCGACAAACACCTTGCCGCTTGTCGGCCTGTCCAGCCCGCCGAGCATGTGCAGCAGGGTGGACTTCCCCGAGCCGGACGTGCCGACCACCGCGACGAACTCGCCGCGCTCGACCGAAAGCGAAACGCCGTCGAGCGCATGGACCTCTGCGTCGCCCTTGCCGTAAATCTTGCGCAGATCCTGTGTCTGTAAAACCGTCATAAGTCTGTGCCTCCTGAAAAAAAGTCTGTATCGCACCGCATGTCTGGGTACGATACAGACGATACCATATCATTCTGTCCGGAGCCTTTCTGAAATCGAACAGTTTTGTCACATTTCGTCCGGTGTGGCAGTGGGACGCGGCAGGAACAGGGAAAACGTGCTGCCCGTGCCCGGCCGCGCGGACACTTTGATATAGCCGCCGTTCGCCGCGGCGATCTCGCGCGCAAGATACAGCCCCAGACCGACGCCGGGCGCGTCGTGCGCGGCAGGCGCGCGGTAGAACCGCTCAAACACACGGGCACATTCGTCCTCGGTCAGACCGATGCCGGTATCGGCCACATCGATGCGGCAGAACAGCTCGTAGGGCACGACCGACACGCTGACCGCCCCGCCCGCGGGCGTGTATTTGATGGCGTTATCCAGCAGGTTGCCCAGCGCCTCACCCGTCCATTTGCGGTCGAAGCAGGCGGTCGTGTCCACCGGTTCGCCGGACAGGGAGATGCCCTTAGCCTGCGCCTTGGGCGCGGCTTCGCGCAGCGCGTCCGTAACCAGCGCCGCGACGCTGTCCGCCTTGGGGTGGACGGTAATCACGCCGGTTTCCAGCCGCCCGGCCTTGACCAGCACCTCGATGAGAAAACGCAGCTTGTCTGCCTGCGCGGAAAGCGCCTGCACGCAGTCGCGGCAGTCGTCCGGCAGCGGCTTGTCGCCCAGCAGCGCGGCGTAGAGCAGGATGTTGGCGATCGGTGTTTTGGTCTGGTGGGAGATATCCGCGATCAGTCCCTGTACGCGTGCCTGCTGTTCGGCAAGGCGTGCCTTGGTTACGCCGCTTGCTTCAAGGTAGCGCCGCATTTTGGCCTCGACCGCTGACAGGCGGCTCTCGTCAAAGTGCGAAGCGGCAAACGTGCCTGCAATCGCCTCGTCGAGCATACGGTCGAGCGTGTCCATCGTGCGGCGCAAGCGGTATCGGTCAAACAGGATAACGGCAAGCGCCAGCAGCGCGGCGCAGGCCGCAATGATCCACGCCGTCATGGCTGCACCGCCCAGCCGTAGCCCACGCCGTACACGGTTTGGATCGGCGCGTTCGCGCCCAGCTTGCGGCGCAGCCGCCCGACCGTGACCGACAGCGCGTTTTCGTCGACGTATTCTGCGCCGTCCGTCCAGATGCGGTCGACCAGTGTTGCGCGCGGCACGGTGTGGCCGCGGTTTTCGGTCAGCAGGCGCAGCAGCCGCTGCTCGGTCTGCGACAGCTGCACGGTGCGCCCGCTGGCAGTGAAGGTGAGCGCGTCAAAGTCGAACACAAAGCCGTCCTGCCGGAATACGGCGGGCTTTGCCGGGGCGGCGCGCCGCAGCGCGGCCTCGACCCGTGCGCGCAGCACGGCCAGCGAGAAGGGCTTGGTGATATAGTCATCCGCGCCCAGCGTCAGCCCGGCGACGATGTCAGTCTCAAGGTCGTTCGCGGTCAGTAGGATGACCGGCGGGCCGCCCGCCGCACGCGTTTCTTCCAGCAGCGCAAGGCCGGAGCCGTCCGGCAGGTTAACGTCGAACAGCGCGAGCGCAAAGCGCTGCGTTTGCAGCGCCTGCCGCGCTTCCGTCATGGTCGCACCTCCCTACTTGATCACCATTACCCGCACCCCCTCCGGCAATCCCGGCTGTTGTCCCCTGCATCCCTTTTCGGGATGCAGCTGGTTGTGGCATTGCCTGCACAGGCTCTGCAAATTATTCAGTTCCATGGCCAAATCCGGGCGCTCCGTTACCGGAACGATGTGATGCACCGTGTCCGCCGGGCGCCGTCCGCACCGGGCGCACCAGTAGTGATCCCGCATCAGCGCCGCCTCCCGCAGCCGCCGCCAGGCCGCCGTCCCATAGTAGGCGTCCCGCTTTTTCTGGTCGTACCGCATAAGCACCCTCCCCCGAGGTTCACAGCTCCCTTACCTGCGGCGCATGCCAGACGCCACGCACGAGGGAGCAGCCGCCGGAGGTGAAGCGGCCCTGCTCATGGCAGCCCTCAAAAATGGAGGAGGGTGAGGTCCGGCGCTGCCCTTCCACCGGCCTGCCTGCATG
>OERW01000162.1_pt1 | contig 20800 bp, 14 predicted proteins | sample 1540091 | NCBI WGS metagenome assembly OERW01 (sample SAMEA3891889, study PRJEB23780) | metagenome | biome: terrestrial biome; feature: animal house; material: Caecal content | place: Italy | collected 2015-05-05 | reverse complement strand
ATTTTGATATCCGCATATCGGCAGAGCTTGTTTCGCATCATCGAGATCATCGACGTTTGTAAAAAGTACAATCGCAAGATTTATTTCCATGACAAGGAACTGCGCAATATGCTGGGATTGTTAGAGGAGATGGGCTATTATAAAGTACCTAGGGAAATGCAGCTGAGCGATCGGAAGTTTTCCGATGATTTAGAAGATGTCGTAGTGCTGATCAGCGGCGCCGATGCCAAACATTTTAACCGCAGGTTTCTGCTCTCAACCTCTTCGGTTTTTGCCGGCGGCAGCCTGATTGTACTGCTTTTGATTATCCTTTTTTCCAAACGCGCCGTACGTCCGTCTGCCGAGAGCTATGACAAGCAGAAGCAATTCATCACGGACGCAAGCCATGAGCTGAAAACACCATTGACACTCATCCGCACCAATCTGGATATTATGGAAGATGAAAACGGCCCAAGCGAATGGTTATCAGACATTCGGGAAGAAACAGACAGCCTGACCACGCTTGTCGATCGTCTCGTAACCCTGACACGCATGGACGAAAACCAATCTCAACCGGACGTACAGCCTTTTTCTCTGAGTGACGCCGTTGAAGAAACAGCCTCTGCCTTTTCAGCCGCTGCGCAGAAAGCGGGACAAGAAATGATCGTGGACATTGTGCCCAATGTGCACTATACCGGGAACGAAACCGATATCCGACAACTGATTTCCATTATCATGGACAATGCGGTCAAATATTGCGACAAAAACGGCACAATCCGTGTGTCACTGACCGGCGGAAGGCATCCGGTTCTGACGATTGACAACAGCTATGCAGCGGTCAGCGACATCGCGCTGGATCGCCTGTTTGACCGGTTTTACCGTGCGGACAAAGCACGTACTTATGGCGGCGGCTATGGTATCGGCCTTTCCATCGCCAAAGCTATCACCGAAAGATACCATGCCGAAATCACTGTCTCCAAAGCAGACCCCGGCACGATTCGCTTCCGGATACGGCTCTAAAACACTTCAACAACACAAAAAGGGACGCTCCCTCGGGAGCGTCCCTTTTATTGCATACTTATCGATTAAACATGTTCACAAAAACGCATCAGCATTGCCGCAGCCTGTGCGCGCTCAGCGCTTCCGTCCGGCGTCAGGGTCGATTCACTGGTTCCATTGACGATCCCCCACGCATACGCCCATGACATAGGGACACGTGCATAGTCGCTGATATGGGCGGCGTCCGCGAATCCGCTCAGATCTGCCTGCGCAGCAACATCATATCCCTTTCCATCAGCATACCGATACAACATGGTGGACAGCTGCTCACGGGTGACCGGATCATCCGGCCCCATGCGCCCATTCCCGTAGCCTGACAGGATGCCCGCTTGCACCGCCCATCCAATGGCATCCGCATACCATGCCGTTGCTGCTACATCCACATAGTTGGGCTTTTCTGCCTGCGGTCGGCCTTCCATATTGTACAGGATTTGCGCCAGCTGTGCACGGGACAATTCCCCTTCCGGCTCAAACCGTTCGTTCGTATGTCCACTCATGATGCCGTGATAGCCAACATAGCGCACCGCAGGATAATACCACGCATTCACGTCCACATCGGTAAAACTGCACTTCCATGCCAGTGTCTCGTCGTATCGAACCATAAGCGCACCCGGCTGTTCCGACCACAGACGAATGGATTGATTCTGTGCATCATACATGCTTTTCAGCTCCGACCAATCGCCTGCCGTATTCTGAGCATACGCTGCAACACAGGATGTATCCTGCTGCGCAGACACTGCAAAGGGCAGCTGTATCTCCGCTTTGCCGCCATCCAGATCTGTGAGTTCTTCACCTTCGCACAGCAGCTTCCATGTCCACAGCGACTGAGCTGCACTGCGTGTTGTGCTGGCCTGATCTTGCTTAGACAAAATCAATATCATTCTACGCGTCCCAGCCCAACGCACTGCTGCTGCAAGTGCCGGCGCATCCAACATAATAGAGCCAATCGGGGTCTCCATTTCAAATGCTGCCTGCTTGTGTTCGCCCAACTGTGCCAAGGAGGCTGCGGACATGGTCAGGTTGACCGTATTGACTGCATCCGCCTGTACTTTCACCCGAACAACCGGCGCAGTACCCGCAGTTTGAGAAGCGTTCAACGCTGTCTGCACAGACTTGCTAAGCTGTTCATCCGATACCTGTACGGTGTACTCTTTACCGGTGCTATCCACACTTCCGGTTACCGGCAGATCGACCGTACTGCCAGTTCCACCTTCCGGTATGGAACCAGCGCCACCACCGCCAATGGCGCCGCCTCCGCCACCACCAGCGGCACCACCGCCGCCGCCACCCGGCTGATCGGTATCGCCATCACCGCCACCAGGAGTCGTCTGGCCGTTTTTATCCGGCACGGCCTGTAAATCCTGCTGCGCCTTGGTAAGCAACTGCGAAATGGCCGATGTAGAATCTGCCTGCTCAATCGCCAGCACCGCAGTCTCTAAAATACTATCCAGCTGCCGAATGCCGTCCTCGTCATATTGTGACGGATCATAGCTACTGTAATCCATATGCAGCTCTGCGATCGCCTGCTGCTTTTGACGGGCAATTTCCATACGCTGCTGCAACGCGTCCATCAAAGAACGATCCAGCTGCATGGTATAGTCCTTTGCCTGCGCAACCGCTGTCTCATATGTCGATAAGGATGCAGTAGTAACATCCGACAACGGTCGGCTGGACAAGCCATCCAGACTATCTGCCCACTCTGCTGCCTGCACCAAACGGCGCAGATCCTGCATCGTTGTCTCCGTCAACTGCAGCGCCAACGTCAAAATCATCTGCTGATCTGCCGGATCGGTCAAATCTGTTTTTTCCGCAACGAAATCAACCGTTAACCCTGCAGCCGCCTGCTCTGCCTCCTGAATGACGAACGTGGCATTCTCTTCACGGATTGCCTGTCCATCAATCTGACTGATCACCGATGCGTACGCATCGCGCCACAGTCCTGCAACCTGCTCTGCGCGGCTCTGCCGGGTCGGCAGTTCATTCATGCTGCTGACTGCCACTGAAAACATTTCTTCCAACGCCGATTCATCTGCATCGACCATCTCTTGCCGCGCGTTAGCGTATCGTTTTGTCAGCTCAGACCAGTCCTGCTCCGTATAGTGATCCGGAGTGTACGAAGCAAATGCCTCATCCAGCTTATTCAAATACACTTTGTTGGTCTTTTCGCGCCATACCGCATACAGCGTCACCACTTGACCTGCCTGTGTTGTCAGATTGCGGATTTCTGCGCCATCCTTGTACCGGACATTACCATCCGATGTCAGCGACCAGCCGGCAAACACCTTATCCGGATCCGACGGCATCAGTGTACATTCCGACAGTTTTACCGTCTGATCGTAAGTAGCCTTCACGCTGTCCATTTTGCCACTGCCGTCACCCGGATCAAACTGTACGATATATTCGATCGGCTGCCACTTGGCATACAGCGTTACACGATCGCCTTGAATATCGCCGCCCAGATTGGTGACTACTTACTGCGCGTTATAAACCTTGCCATCACCATACTTATTCTCCCATCCAACGAACTGGTAGCCCAGTCGGGAGAAAGCATTATCAGGCAGTGTCACCGCAGTATCCCATACGGCTTGCTGGGACGACATACTACCGCTGCCACCGTTTGAAGCAAAATTGATCGTATAATCATTTGGCAGCCACTCGACATACAGCGTCTGCCCATTGGCAACCAGCTCGGTCGGTACCCGCTGCGTAAATTCCTGATCGAGGTACCACTCCGTGCGCTCATAGCCCTTTTTGGGGTCCTGCTCCGCATAGACAGAGTCCTCAACTACAAGCGTACTGCTGACAGGAAGGGTCAGGGTCTCCATCTGATTGTTTCGCGCTACAAAGCCGCTGCCAATCGGACTCAAATTGGTGTTACCGCTCAAATCCAAATGGGTAAGCAAATTATGATCCAGATGCACAAATTCCAAATCATGGAGCATGGACAAATCGACTTTCGTCAGCCTATTATCAAAGGTCTCAATAAACTTGAGCTTTGTGTTCGTCGAAAAATCCACGCGAGGCAAATTATTGCTTCTACAATAAATAATTTCCAGCGAAGTGCATCCTGTCAAATCAAGGCTGGACATATTATTGTTTTCGCAGTTGAGTGAAATCAACTTATCCAACCCGGATACATCCAGTGAAGAAATACGATTGAAAGCACAATGCAGGTATTTCAACTGCTTATTTTCACTTACATTCAGTTCTGTCAGCACATTATTCTTGCAATCCAGCTGCTCTAGTGCGGAGAACACTTCAATTCCTTCCAGCGAGCTAAATCGCTTGCCCGATACATTAATCGAGCGAATTTGTGCCAGTTCCTCGGATGTCAACACACCGTCTGTACCAAACCCATTGATATTCCCGGGTGTTTTCAACCACTCGCGAAATCCTGCATCTGGAAACACATCCGCCGTAATTGCAACGCTATCTTCTTCCGATGCAGCCAACGCAGCAGGCAAGCCTTGCCCCAATAAAACCATCGCCAGCAAAGCTGATACGCCTCGCCGAAATCTTGCATTCATTTTTGTCTCTCCATTCTATCTTTCCATACCACTTTATTGTTAACATATCAATATAGTTATCTGATTTAGTATTATAGCAAATTATATCCTACAAAACAAATGGTAAATAAACCATATTACGCAGCTGAAACCTCGCTGCAGTTGCCATAAGCTACAAAGGGGGTGTTTATTTGGTATCTTATTTCACTCTGCACTTCTCTGTTCCACAAATACACGCACAACAAAGCCAAGCGGGGCCGTCAATGGCAATACAAAGAACTTGACCATTGACAGCCCCAGCAGGGTTATAACTTATAAATTATTTTGCAAATGCACGATACAGGAAAGTCACAATCTGCGCACGAGTGCAGGTTTCGTCAGGCGAGAATGTCGTGTCACTGGTACCGCTGGTTACGCCTGCATCCACCGACCAGTTGACAGCATTCGAAGAAACATCGGAAAAGTTGGCAGCTGCTGCGCTGGGGCTTCCAGCGTGCTTCCACATGAACTCAACAGCCATAAGCCGCGTGCAGGGAGCATCCGGCGAAAACGTTTCGCCGCTTGCCATACCGTTTTCCGCAGCCCAATCCGTTGCCTTGGCATAATAAGCGTCAGCCTTCACATCCGTAAACGCAGCACTTTTTTCAGGCTCGGGGGAACCTGCTGCACGCCACAGGAATGTAATAATCTGCGCACGGGTGCAAGTCTCATTCGGCGAGAATGTCGTGTCACTTGTGCCACTGGTAATGTTTTGTTCCACAGCCCACGCCACCGGCTCAGCATAATACATATCGTCGGTCACATCGGTAAAGGTAATATCCGCAGGCTCGTCTGGCTCATCCGGCTCAGTTGGGTCAACAGACGTGCCAGACCCTTCCGCAGTTATCCAGATATCGCCTTCCCATCCGAGCGAACCATATAAGGGCATCTTTAGAACACCCTGCGCTGGCAAACCTGTTGTCGCTAATTCCTCAGAAGAAAAGAAGGAAAACTCATCATTAACGTAACATTCAACATTGCTAATATACAGCCCATTAAAGCTTTCAAACCGTGTTCCTTCCGGATAGACAGTCACTTCACGCACCATGCCATCAACTGTTATTTCCCTTGTTGCGATTGGAGGCTGGCTGCTGCCTAAATATTTAAGGTAGTATGACCCTACTTGATACCATTCAGCGGCAAATGCTGCTACCGGTACCAGACATAAGCACATTACACATGCCAACATCATGGATATTATGCGTTTTTTCATACAAAGCCCTCCTCATAAAATAAAACTCGAAGAAACTTGCACTTTCCCCCGGAGGCAAATGCTTCTCCAGTCGGAACTGCCCTATATGTATATTGTCATATTCCTCATGATTTTTCAAGCCTTGTTTATGATATTTTCACAATATCATTCTCCATGATCGAAGAAATAGGTGGTTTCCTAACGATCCACAAAACAAAATAATCCGAACCTATCTCCTATCGGAAACAAGTTCGGATTATTTTAGTTTGGTGCCGGTGACCGGACTCGAACCGGTACGCTGTCGCCAGCGGTGGATTTTGAGTCCACTACGTCTACCAATTCCATCACACCGGCATAGCAGGGATGCAACAATAAGTATTATACCCTATCGCATCCCAATTTTCAAGCTATTTTATGCGAAAAACTTATCCTTAATTCCGAGGACAAAAATGACCAGCACAATCAACGGCAGAATATAGCTGACATAGAACCGAATACCGTCATGTACCTTCAATCCGCCGCCCTCGTTGGCCTCCTCTTTGAAGTTCTTCCAGCCCCAGCCATAACGACTGGTGCAGAACAGAAGATATACCAGCGAACCAAGCGGCAGCCAGATATTCGAAACCAGGAAATCCTCCAGATCAAGCACCGCGGAATTCGGGCCAAACGGCTGGAAAGACGACCAGACGTTGTAACCCAGTGCACAAGGCAGCGACAACAGTATTACCAGCACAATATTGAACACCGCAACCTTTTTGCGGCTCCAGCCGGTCAGATCCATGCAGCAGGACATAATGTTCTCAAATACGGCCAGCACAGTCGAAAACGCCGCAAATGCCATAAACACAAAGAACAGACTGCCCCACAAGCGGCCAAGCGCCATGTGGTTAAAGATATTCGGCAGGGTGACAAAAATCAGGTTCGGGCCGGAGTCCGGCGAAACACCAAATGCAAAGCACGCAGGGAAGATAATCAAACCCGCCGTGAACGCGACAAAGGTGTCCAGAATCGCGACGTTGACCGCCTCGCCCAGCAAGGCACGTCCCTTACCAATGTAGCTGCCAAAGATCGCCATCGCGCCAATACCGAGCGACAACGTAAAGAACGATTGGTTCATCGCGCCGACGATAACGTTGACCACACCAGCCTCCTGCATACGGCCCAAGTCAGGGATCAGGTAAAATTTCAGGCCTTCACCTGCGCCCTCAGTCATAATGCTGTTGACCGCCAGCAGAACCATGATACACAGCAGCGCAATCATCATCACCTTGGTCACACGCTCCAGACCGCTCTGCAGACCGAAGGAGTTGATCAGGAAACCGACGACAACCACGACGACCATCCAGCCCACCATCACCGCCGGCTGGCTGAGCATTTCCGGGAACACGGCGCCGACTTCCTCGGTGCTCGCACCGACAAATCTGCCGGACGCGGTCAGGTAGAAATAGTGCAGCATCCATCCGCATACAGTGGTATAGAACATCATCAGCAGGTAGTTACCGATCATAGCCAGATAACCATGGATATGCCATTTCTGACCGGGCTTTTCCAGCGCCTGATAGGCACGCACCGGACTTTTCTGGCTGGCACGGCCGACCGCAAACTCCATTGTCATGATCGGCAGGCCGAGGATCAGCAGGAACAGCACATAAAACACAACAAATGCGCCGCCGCCGTACTGGCCGACCATCCACGGAAACTTCCATACATTGCCCACGCCGATCGCACATCCCGCCGACAGCAGGATGAAGCCTAAGCGCGAGCCAAGTCTCTCTCTTTGCATTGCTTTTACCCCTTGTTTTGTGGAATATCTATCTCAAATACCGTTTTCGGCATCTGATCTCTTCATTTTCCGCTGCGCCTTACGTTTTTCCCGCAGCGCAGCAAAAAAATCTCGCAGCACCTGTGCGCACTCAGCTTCCAGAAGTCCCGAAACCAATTCCGGTCGATGGTTGTATGGCAGCGCAAACAAATCAATCACCGACCCGCACGATCCGGCCTTGGGATCGGGCGCACCGTAATATACGGTCTTGATTCGCGCATTGATGATCGCCCCTGCACACATCGGACACGGTTCGAGCGTGACGTATAGATCGCACTTGTGCAGCCGCCAGCCACCCAGCTTTTTGCACGCCTTGCCGATCGCTTCAATCTCGGCATGGTGCAGCGCGTCTTTTTTCCCCTCACGACGGTTGCGGCCGCGGCCCACAATCTGACCGTCGCACACGACCACCGCACCGACCGGCACCTCGCCTTCATCCGCCGCTTTGCGCGCTAAACGCAGCGCCGCTTTCATATATTTTTCCTGTTCGGTCATTCTTTCCCTCCGGCAACCGCAGCGCAGACAGACCGCATAAAAACACCCGCCCGATTGGCGGGTGTTTTCACGCTTTCGCCGTTTTACTGCATCATCTGGCGCTGACGCGACAGATTCATTGTACCATCCTGCATACCGGACAGATTCTCCAAACAATTACCCGTACCATATGCAACGCAGGAAATCGCTTCATCCGCCACATGGGTTGGGATGCCGGTTTTGGAGGCAATCAACTTGTCAAAGCCCCAAATCAGCGAGCCGCCGCCGGTCATTACAATACCATTGGTCGAGATGTCGCCCGTCAGTTCCGGAGGCGTACGTTCAATGACCCAATGAATTGCTTCAACAATCGATGCGCTCACCTCTTCGAGCGCGTCGAGGATCTCGGTCGAGTTAACCGTAAAAGTACGCGGCAAGCCGGTCATCAGGCAGCGACCCTTGACTTCCATCGAAACCTCTTCGGTACGCGGATATACGCAGCCGATATTCTTTTTAATCAGCTCGGCTGTACGCTCACCAATCAGCGCATTATGCTTACGACGGACATACTTGACAATAGCTTCGTCAAACTTGTCGCCCGCGATTTTGATCGAGGTGGACTCAACGATACCGCCCAGCGAAATAACCGCAACGTCGGTCGTGCCGCCGCCGATATCGACAACCATGTTGCCGTTCGGCTTTGCAATATCGATACCCGCACCGATCGCAGCCGCAACAGGCTCCTCAATCAGGAAAACGCGCTTGGCGCCAGCCTGCGTACCCGCATCGATTACCGCGCGCTCCTCGACCTCAGTAATGATCGACGGCACGCAGATGACCACATTGGGCTTGAACAGACGGAAGCCCTGCACCTTGCGGATAAACTCCTTGATCATGCGCTCGGTCATCTCATAGTCCGAAATAACGCCCTCGCGCAGCGGACGGATCGCAATGATATTGCCCGGTGTACGGCCCAGCATCTTCTGTGCCTCCGCGCCGACCGACAGGATCTTGCCGGACACCTTGTCCACCGCAACAACCGACGGCTCATTGAGCACAACGCCCTTGCCCTTCACATAGACCAGAACGGTCGCGGTACCAAGATCGATACCAATATCACTGGAAAAAAGCGAAAACTTTTTCGCGATTGTTTCCAAAAAAGAAGCCATATTCTTCATTCACCCTTTTTTGCTCTGATAACGTACATTGTATCAGTTTTATTATACCCTATGTATCCGGTGTATTTCAAGGCTCTTTACAAAATTACTATCAATCCAACAACTTTTCATTCCATCTGCGGCATATTTTCAGTCATTTCAGGCAGGCTGTCTCCGCGCAAGCGCGTTTTAAGAGCACTATATCGCCGTCCTTTTTGGTTATTCCCCACCATATAGGCCACGACATCCGCGCTGCCGACAATGACTAGCAGCTGTTTTGCCCGTGTGATTGCCGTATACAGGATATTCCGCGTAAGCAGTTTACGCGGCAATCCATCGGACAGCGCAAGCACTACCGCATCGAATTCGCTGCCCTGTGACTTATGTACGGTGACCGCATAAGCCAATTCCAGCTCGTTTAGCATATCATACGTATAGGTTGCCAACCGGTCATCAAAGCGCACGACTATGCACTCCTGCTGCGGGAAGATACGTACGATCTCCCCTACGTCACCGTTAAAGACGCCTGTGCCCTGTTCGCCGTCCTCGCCTTTTTCCCATAGGATATCATAATTGTTGCGCACCTGCATGACGCGATCGCCCTCGCGGAATACCCAATCCCCAAAGCGCTTTTCCAGCTTGTTTTCACTGGGTGGATTGAGCGCCTCCTGCAAACGGCGGTTGAGCGCGATCGTGCCGCTTCCCTGCCGCTTGGCAGGAGACAGAACCTGAATCTGCGCGGGTGTCAGCCCATAATGATTCGGCAGCCGCGCGGCACATAGCTGCGCAACCGTTTCGATCACTGCGGCAGGGTCTGAACGGCGCATCAGGAAGAAATCCCCGTCCGCGCCTGACGGTATCGGCATACGGCCGTCATTGACCGCATGCGCGTTCATTACAATATCCGACTGCTGCGCTTGCCGGAAAATTTCCGTTAGCTGGATCGTCGGCACACGGTGTGAGGCAATAATATCCCGCAGAAAATTGCCGGGGCCGACAGGCGGCAGCTGGTCGGCGTCACCCACCAAAACAAGCCGCGCACCATGCGGCAGCGCAGAAATCAGCGCCTGCATGAGCGTGATATCCACCATGGAGACCTCGTCCAAGATTACTGCATCACATTCCAGCGGATTGGTCACGCTGCGTGCAAAAGCAGTACGTCCGCCCGGACCGAAGCCTGCTTCCAGCATACGATGGATCGTTTTAGCCTCCATCCCGGTCAGATCGGACAGACGTTTGGCCGCACGTCCGGTCGGCGCCGCCAGCAGCGTATTGAGCCCCAGCGCTTCAAACACTTGGAGGATGCCACGCACCGTGGTCGTTTTGCCTGTACCCGGCCCACCAGTCAGGATTACAAGACCGTTGCGTGCCGCGGTCGAGATCGCAAGCTGCTGCTTTTCCGAATACGGCACGGGACTATCCATCACAAGGGCACGCAGCAGCTCGTCCACATCAAAATCATATTCGTAATTGCGTTCGGCCATACCGCCCAGCATCTCTGCCAGATATGCCTCGGCATCGTGCATATCACGCAGATAAACTGCGTCGCGTCCCGCAATGTGTTCGCACACAAGCAGCCCCTTGGCGCGTAGGCGCTCAATGCTCGCCAGCGCACGATCTTCGTCAAATTCCACATCGTCATCCGACAGAAGCGAGCACACTGCACGCGTCAGCTTTTCCACAGGAATAAACGTGTGTCCATTGTCCAGATTGAATACCAGCGTGTATTGGACGCCAGCATCCGCGCGCTCATCCGACAGAAGCGAAAGTCCCAGTTCCATCGCAAGCCCATCCGCCAGTCGGAAATCAACGTCGTAATATGGGTCACACAGCAGATATGGATTTTCGCACAAAGCATCAATCGCGCTGTCATGCAAGCGTTTATACAGCAGTGGCGTAAGTGAGACCGGCAAATGATGCTCTGTCAGGAACTCCATCAGCAAGCGCATTTCGTTTTGCTCGGTAAACTGCCGCCCGATCTCGCGTGCCTTTTTCTCCGTGATACCACGAATAGCAGTCAACCGTTCCGGTTCCTCTGCCAGCATATCAAATGCATCTTCGCCAAACTTTTCCGCAATGCGTGCGGCGAGCCGCGGACCGATACCCCGGATTACACCAGAACCCAGATATTCCGCGATACCCCGTACGGAAGTTGGCAAACGACGCTCGAAAGCCTCGGTCGCGAACTGCTCACCGTAGGACGGATGCGTTACCCAGCAGCCGGTGAGGATCACATCCTCCCCTAGGCCAATATTGGGAAACGTACCCGTCGCAGTGACCTCCGAGCCATCCTGTGCAAGCAAGCGCAGCACAGCATACCCGTTTTCTGAATTGTAAAACACAATTTGCTCTACCGTACCACGGATGAGCACATATTCCCTTTCGTCCAAACGCAACCGTTCCTTTTCATTATTCCAAATACATAATATCCTGCCGAGCAGACAGATGCCGTGCGACATTCGGCTCTTTGCCATTCCCAATCTCAACAAAAGTGATCGTCATTCCGGGCAAGTACTGCCGCCGCATGCGAAGCGCTATCCGGATCAGCTGCTCACTCGCCGCATCCGCGCCATCCCCATACAGCGTCAGTTCTGCCGTGCCATGCATGCGCAGTACCCGTCCAACTAACCTCTCATAGATGATATGCAACAGGGTGTAAAAGCCCACAGCCGCAAATATTGCCAGCACGCACTGCCAAAAAACAGACATCGTTCTCCCCTCCTGCATGCAGACTATGCTTCCACAGACAGAAGGGTGAATTTCGGTCTTATTATACCATACTGGTGCCAGAATGTAAAACTGCAAGCAAAAAGGCCGCCGGTTTCCCCGCGGCCTTTTTTGCTGACATCAGGTTTCGTGCTGCATGCACCAATCCGTCAAATCCTCATGGCTGGTTCCACGGATCGGATGAGCATGTCCGCATTCACGTTCATGCGGCGGTAAGGCGATCCCATCAGGATGACCATCCATTTTCTTACTATCGTCATCATTTGCCGTGGTCATGGTACATTCCATCCATTGAAAAATCTTTTGCGCTGCATTCTGCTGCGATGTGTTCAAAGGCATATCCTTCATATCCATCCCTCCATATTGATAGTCTGCACCGCAAAAGACATTTTACACATAAAAAAACTCCCATGCTTTCGCATGGGAGTTTTGAATAAACAGGGATTAGTCAGCGCTTACAGCGGTAACAACGCCCGAACCTACGGTACGACCACCCTCACGGATAGCGAAACGCAGGCCTTCCTCGATAGCGATCGGGGTGATCAGCTCAACGTCCATCTCAACGTTGTCGCCCGGCATGCACATCTCGGTGCCTTCCGGCAGGGTGATAACGCCGGTAACGTCAGTGGTACGGAAGTAGAACTGGGGACGGTAGTTGTTGAAGAACGGAGTATGACGGCCGCCCTCTTCCTTCTTCAGAACGTAAACCTGACCATGGAACTTGGTGTGCGGGTGAATGGAGCCCGGCTTAGCCAGAACCTGACCACGCTCAACCTCAGTCTTCTGGATACCGCGAAGCAGAGCGCCGATGTTGTCGCCAGCCTCAGCGTAGTCCAGCAGCTTGCGGAACATCTCGATGCCGGTAACAACGGTCTTGCGCGGAGCGTCCATCAGACCAACGATCTCAACTTCCTCGCCCATCTTCAGCTGGCCACGCTCAACACGACCGGTAGCAACGGTACCACGACCGGTGATGGAGAATACGTCCTCAACCGGCATGATGAACGGCTTGTCAGCAGCGCGCTCCGGAGTCGGGATATAGGAGTCAACAGCGTCCATCAGCTCGTGGATGCAAGCGTACTCCGGTGCATTCGGATCGGTGGAATCGCAGGTCAGAACTGCCAGAGCAGAACCACGGATTACCGGGATGTCATCGCCCGGGAACTCGTAGGAGGACAGCAGGTCGCGGATCTCCATCTCAACGAGATCGAGGAGCTCAGCATCGTCAACCTGGTCAACCTTGTTCATGAATACAACGATATACGGAACGCCTACCTGACGAGCGAGCAGGATGTGCTCACGGGTCTGGGGCATCGGGCCGTCAGCGGAAGAAACAACCAGGATAGCGCCGTCCATCTGCGCAGCGCCGGTGATCATGTTCTTAACGTAGTCAGCGTGACCCGGGCAGTCAACGTGTGCATAGTGACGGTTCTTGGTGTGATACTCAACGTGAGCGGTATTGATGGTAATGCCGCGCTCCTTCTCTTCCGGAGCCTTGTCGATGGAGTCGTATGCCTGATACTCAGCAGCACCGTCCATAGCCAGAACCTTGGTGATCGCCGCGGTCAGAGTGGTCTTACCATGGTCAACGTGGCCGATGGTACCAATGTTAACGTGCGGCAGGGAGCGGTCAAATTTTTCCTTAGCCATTGTGGATATCCTCCTCGTAAATTAAATACAAAGTCATGGTGTGTCTATTCTACTGCAAGTCGCAAAAAAATGCAATAGCTTTAGTCGTTTTTATTGCGGTTGTCCATGATCTTTTCCTGAATGCTCTTGGGCACTTCAGTGTAGTGGCTGGGCTGCATGGTGTACTGGCCACGGCCCTGCGTGCTGGAACGCAGCGCAGTTGCATAGCCGAACATCTCACTCAGCGGAACAGCAGCCGAAATCGCCTGCACGCCGCCGCGCGGCTCCATACCCTGAATCTGGCCACGGCGCGCATTGAGGCCGCCGATAACGTCGCCCATATATTCTTCAGGAACCATAACGTCAACCTGCATGATCGGCTCCATGAGAACCGGATCTGCCTTCTTCATTGCTTCCTTGAACGCCATAGAACCAGCGATCTTGAACGCCATTTCAGAAGAGTCGACTTCGTGATAAGAGCCATCATACAGCGTGACCTTTACGTCAACAACCGGATAGCCCGCCAGGATACCAGCCTGCATCGCACCCTGGATACCCTGATTGACAGGTTCGATATATTCCTTCGGGATAGCACCGCCAACGATCTTATTGATGAACTCGTAGCCCTTACCGGACTCGTTCGGCTCAACAATGATCTTAACATGGCCGTACTGGCCCTTACCACCGGACTGACGTGCATACTTCTGATCCACATCAGCAGAACGGCGGATGGTTTCCTTATAAGCAACCTGCGGCTCGCCGACATTCGCCTCTACCTTGAACTCACGCAGCAGACGGTCAACGATGATTTCGAGGTGCAGCTCGCCCATACCAGCGATAATGGTCTGGCCGGTTTCCTCGTCGGTGTAGGTCTTGAAGGTCGGGTCCTCTTCCGCCAGCTTCGCCAGCGCAATACCCATCTTCTCCTGACCAGCCTTGGTCTTCGGCTCGATTGCAACACGGATAACCGGTTCCGGGAAGTTCATGGACTCCAGAATGATCGGGTGCTTCTCATCGCAGAGCGTATCGCCCGTGGTAACATTCTTAAAGCCGATGCCGCCGGCAATATCGCCAGAGTAAACCACGTCGATGTCCTGACGGTGGTTAGCGTGCATCTGCAGGATACGACCCAGACGCTCGCGGCTGTCCTTAGTTGCGTTCAGCACGGAAGAACCCGCGGTGATCGAACCGGAGTAAACGCGGAAGTAGGTCAGACGACCAACGAACGGGTCGGTTGCAATCTTAAATGCCAGCGCAGAGAACGGCGCGTCGTCGGAAGACGGACGGGAGTCCTCCTCACCGGTCTTCGGGTTGACACCCTTGATGTCCGGAATATCGGTCGGTGCAGGCATGTAGTCGATGACTGCGTCAAGCAGCATCTGAACGCCCTTGTTGCGGTAAGCGGTACCGCAGAGCACCGGAACGATCTGATTTTCGATCGTGCCCTTACGGATTGCAGCCTTAACCTCGGCAGCCGAGATCTCCTCGCCCTCGAGGTACTTCATCATCAGTTCCTCGTCGAGCTCAGCAGCAGCTTCCCACAGAGCGTCGTGGTACTCCTGCGCCTGATCCATCATATCCGCCGGGATATCTTCGTCGCGTACGTCCTTACCAAGGTCATCATAGTAAACCTCGGCACGCATGGTAACCAGGTCAACAATGCCCTTAAAGGTATCTTCCGCGCCGATCGGCAGCTGAATCGGAACAGCGTTGCACTTCAGGCGGTCCTTCATCATGCCGACTACGTTAAAGAAGTCCGCACCCATGATGTCCATCTTGTTGACGAACGCCATACGCGGTACCTTGTAGTCGTCGGCCTGATGCCAAACAGTCTCGGACTGCGGCTCAACGCCACCCTTAGCGCAGAATACGGTAACAGAACCGTCCAGTACGCGCAGCGAACGCTGTACCTCGATGGTGAAGTCAACGTGGCCCGGGGTGTCGATGATGTTGATGCGGTGCTCCGGATACTGATGCTGGGAGCCCGACCAATGGCAGGTGGTCGCAGCGGAGGTGATGGTAATACCACGCTCCTGCTCCTGCGCCATCCAGTCCATGGTGGCGGTACCGTCATGGGTATCGCCAATCTTGTGATTTACACCGGTGTAATACAGAATACGCTCGGTGGTAGTAGTCTTACCGGCGTCGATGTGCGCCATGATGCCGATATTTCTGGTTCTTTCCAGGGAATATTCTCTAGGCATAATGCTCTCCTTTCAAACGCGCAGCGGATAGCAAATTAATAACGGTAGTGTGCGAAAGCCTTGTTCGCCTCTGCCATCTTGTGCGTATCCTCGCGCTTCTTGACAGCACCGCCCAGATTGTTGCAGGCGTCCATGATCTCGCCGGCCAGACGCTCGCGCATGGTCTTCTCGCCACGGGCACGGGCATACTTGGTGATCCAGCGCAGGCCCAGGGTCTGACGACGCTCCGGACGAACTTCCATCGGCACCTGATAGGTGGCGCCGCCAACACGGCGGGCCTTAACTTCCAGCGACGGCATGATGTTCTCCATCGCTTCGGTGAAAACCTCCAGCGGTTCACGTCCGGTCTTCTCACGGACGATATCGAAAGCACCATAAACGACCTTCTGCGAAACGCCCTTCTTGCCGTCGAGCATGATAGAGTTTACCAGCTTGGTGACGAGCTTGGAATTATAAAGCGGATCGGGCAGAACGTCTCTCTTGGGGACATTACCTCTTCTTGGCACTTTACTTCCCTCCTTCAAAATAATTTGATTTCATAGGTACTCCGGCGTGTCTCCTGCGACAGCCGTTGTAATGCCTGTCCGAGGTAAATACCCGTTTTATCAGATAAATCGGATATAAAACGCCTCAGACAAAGCATGAGTGTGCTTTGCTGAAAACTTTTAATTCTCGCAAAACCTTGTGGGTGGCAAATTACTTGCCGGCCTTCGGGCGCTTCGCGCCATACTTGGAGCGAGCCTGACGGCGGTTAGCTACACCCTGGGTATCCAGCGTGCCGCGGATGATGTGGTAACGGACACCAGGAAGGTCCTTAACACGGCCACCGCGAACCATAACTACGGAGTGCTCCTGCAGGTTGTGACCTTCACCCGGGATGTAAGCGGAAACTTCCATCTGGTTGGTCAGCTTAACACGAGCAACCTTACGAAGCGCAGAGTTCGGCTTCTTCGGCGTCATGGTTTTAACCGTCGTGCAAACGCCACGCTTCTGCGGAGCGGACTGGTCGGTAGCCTTCTTCTTCTGAGAGTTGTAGCCTACCTGCAGAGCCGGCGCCGTAGATTTGTAAACGACTGCCTCACGACCCTTACGGACGAGTTGGTTAAAAGTTGGCATTTTATTTCCTCCTTCTTTCAAAGATATTTATGAAAAGCGCATATTGCGCGATTCACCATAATAAGCTCAGCGGAGAACGGTTACGACTGCCGCGCCGACATCAATGCCAGCGGCGTCGCCAAGCTCCGCCATGGTTGTGATCTCCGTGATCTTGGTGCCGGTTTCCGTGCAAAGCTCATACACAGGACCGACAACACGCTTTTCCGCATCAAGCGCCACAAAGACTTCAACGGCTGCGCTGTCGCGGATCGCCTTCTTCGACTGCTTGACACCGATGACCTTGTGCGCCGTGCGAAGTTGTGAAAGCATAGTAACCCTCCTATACGGCATACTTCATTAGTATAAGTCCTCGCAGATAGGAAGTCAAGCATTTTTCTCATGTTTTTTCTTGTTTTTTCCGTCTTTTTGCAAAATACCCCGTCCCGCGCAGAATTATCCCATAAAGCCGTTGCCAAAACAGGGGAACGCCTTTCAGCATTCCCCTGTACGGTACATTTTATACAGTTTTTCGGAGCGAATCCAGAACTTAGTCCAGATCGACCGTCTGCTCGTAATGGCCGTCACAGTATTCGGTCATACCAGAACCAGCCGGAATCAGCTTACCGATGATGACGTTCTCCTTCAGGCCCATCAGCGGGTCGACCTTGCCCTTGATGGCAGCGTCGGTCAGCACGCGGGTGGTTTCCTGGAAGGAAGCCGCCGACATCCAGGAGTCGGTCGCCAGCGACGCCTTGGTGATACCCATGAGCGTCGGCTCCGCGATCGCCAGACGCAGGCCTTCCTCGCCCGCATCGATACGATCCTGTACCTTCTGGTTGTAATCCTCAAACTCGAGCAGATCCATCACAGAGCCCGGCAGCACTTCCGCGTCGCCTGCGTCTTCGACACGCACCTTGCGCATCATCTGACGGACGATAACCTCAATGTGCTTATCGTTGATATCAACGCCCTGCTGACGGTAAACCTTCTGAACTTCCTTGATCTCGTAGTCGTGCACCGCACGAGGGTCAAGGATGCGCAGAATGTCATGCGGGTTGAGCGAACCTTCGTTGAGCTGGAAGCCCTGCGGCACTTCCTGACCGTCGGTCACGCGAATACCGGAGGAAGAAGCCAGCTGATAGGAACGCATGTCACCGGTCTGCGGGTTAACGATATTGACCGTCTTGACCGTGGTGCGCTTGGATTCCTCAATGTTAACAACACCGCTGATCTCGGCCAGCGTTGCTGCCTTCTTGGGCTTGCGCGCCTCGAACAGTTCTTCAACTCGCGGAAGACCCTGCGTAATATCCGAACCAGCGACGCCGCCGGTATGGAACGTACGCATGGTCAGCTGGGTGCCCGGCTCGCCGATGGACTGAGCGGCAATGATACCGACCGCTTCTCCCTTGCCGACCGGCGTGCCCATCGCAAGGTTCATGCCGTAGCAGTGCGAGCACACGCCCTTGCGTGCACGACATTCGAGCACAGAGCGGATCTGCACGCGGGTGATACCAGCGCCGATAATCGCGTCCGCATCTGCATCGTTCATCATGCGGGTCTTGGGTACAATGACCTCGCCGGTCTCCGGATGGCAAACATCGTCCACCGGGTAACGGCCGAGCAGACGCTCGCGCAACGGCTCGATGACCTGATTGCCTTCCTTGATATCCTCAACCCAGATACCCTTGGTCGCGCCGCAGTCTTCCTCGCGGATAATCACGTCCTGCGAAACGTCAACCAGACGGCGGGTCAGATAACCGGAGTCCGCGGTACGCAACGCGGTATCAGCCAGACCCTTACGGGCGCCACGCGCGGAGATGAAGTACTCGAGTACGGACAGACCCTCACGGAAGTTGGACTTGATTGGGATTTCGATGGTCTTACCGGAGGTGGATGCCATCAGGCCGCGCATACCGGCCAGCTGACGGATCTGGTTGATCGAACCACGAGCACCGGAGTCAGCCATCATGTGAATCGGGTTGAAGCGCTGCTCTCTCATGTTTTCCTGCAGCTTCGCAGTAACCTTCTTGGTAGTGGATTCCCACTCGGCAACCGTCAGACGATAGCGCTCGTCGTCGGTGATAAAGCCGCGCTTGTACTTCTTATCGATCTTCGCAACCTGCTGCTCGGACTCATGGATCAAGGTGGCCTTGTCCTCCGGCACCAGCATGTCGGCAACCGCAACCGTCAGAGCGCCCTTAGTGGAGTACTTGTAGCCCATTGCCTTGATTGCGTCAAGCACTTCTGCAGTCTTATTAAAACCGTGCACATGGATGCACTTGTCGATGATCTTGCCAAGCTCCTTCTTGCCGCAGGTCATCATGATCTCAAGGTCAAGCACCTTTTCCGGATCGGAGCGGTCAACGAAGCCCAGATCCTGCGGGATGCGCTCGTTGAAGATCAGGCGGCCCGGGGTCGCGTCAACAATCTTGGAGACCATCTTGCCGCCGATCTCACGCGTCATGCGCACCTTGATCGGCGCGTGGATGCCGACAATGCCTTCGGAATACGCCATCAGCGCCTCGTCCGCATCGCGGAATACCTTGCCCGCGCCCGGCTCGGTGTCACGGTCGATGGTCAGATAGTAGGAACCCAGTACCATATCCTGCGACGGAATGGTAACCGGCTTGCCGTCCTGCGGCTTGAGGAGGTTGTTAGCCGACAGCATCAGCAGACGAGCCTCAGCCTGTGCCTCAGCAGACAGCGGTACGTGCACCGCCATCTGGTCGCCGTCGAAGTCGGCGTTGAACGCGGTACATACCAGCGGATGCAGGCGGATCGCGCGGCCTTCAACCAGCACCGGCTCGAACGCCTGGATACCCAGACGGTGCAGCGTCGGCGCACGGTTCAGCATAACCGGGTGACCCTTGATGATGCCCTCGAGCACATCCCAAACCTCGGGCTTGGCGCGCTCGACCATCTTCTTAGCGGACTTAATGTTGGAAGCGGTGCCGTCCTCAACCAGCTTCTTCATGACGAACGGCTTGAACAGCTCGAGCGCCATTTCCTTCGGCAGGCCGCACTGATAGATCTTGAGGTCCGGACCGACGACGATAACCGAACGGCCGGAGTAGTCAACACGCTTACCGAGCAGGTTCTGACGGAAGCGGCCCTGCTTACCCTTCAGCATATCAGACAGGGACTTGAGCGCACGGTTGTTCGGTCCAGTAACCGGACGGCCACGGCGGCCGTTGTCGATCAACGCGTCGACAGCCTCCTGCAGCATGCGCTTCTCGTTGCGCACGATGATGTCAGGCGCACCCAGCTCGAGCAGGCGCTTCAGACGGTTATTACGGTTGATCACGCGGCGGTACAGGTCGTTCAGGTCGGAGGAGGCGTACCGGCCGCCGTCCAGAGGAACCATGGGCCGGATCTCCGGGGGAATAACGGGCAGCACGTCAATGATCATCCACTCGGGCTTGTTGCCGGAGATGCGGAAGGCGTCCACCACCTCCAGGCGCTTGACGATGCGGGCCTTCTTCTGGCCGGAGGCGTCCTTCAGCTCGGCGCGGAGCTGGGTGGACAGCTGCTCCAGGTCGATCTGCTGCAGCAGCTTCTTCACCGCCTCGGCGCCCATGCCGGCGTCGAAGTCGTCCTCGTACTTCTCCCGCATATCCCGGTACTCCTTCTCGGACAGGATCTGGTTGCGGGACAGGGGGGTGTAGCCCGGATCAATGACGATATAGCTGGCGAAGTAGAGCACCTTCTCCAGAATCCGGGGACTGATGTCCAGCAGCAGGCCCATCCGGGAGGGAATGCCCTTGAAGTACCAGATGTGGGAGACGGGAGCGGCCAGCTCGATGTGGCCCATGCGCTCCCGGCGGACCTTGGAGCGGGTGATCTCCACGCCGCAGCGGTCGCAGATCTTGCCCTTGTAGCGGATCTTCTTATACTTGCCGCAGTGGCATTCCCAGTCC
>OERW01000161.1_pt1 | contig 20882 bp, 26 predicted proteins | sample 1540091 | NCBI WGS metagenome assembly OERW01 (sample SAMEA3891889, study PRJEB23780) | metagenome | biome: terrestrial biome; feature: animal house; material: Caecal content | place: Italy | collected 2015-05-05 | reverse complement strand
TGCTTTTCGTTGGCAGCCGAAGAAGGATTCGAACCCTCACAAACAGAGTCAGAGTCTGTCGTGCTACCATTACACAATTCGGCTGTATTTTCTTGTCGTTCGCCTTGCGACTTGTTTAGTATACAACGGAATACGGATGGTGTCAAGCATTTTTTTCGAAATTTTTGATTTTTTATATCGTCGGTCAGGACACAGTGGAGACGGTTGGCATTTTACCACGAATGTGGTATGATAACAAAAAAGTGGAATGGGGTGTCCTGGATAGGGGACTTTTGTTTTATGGAGGATTGGGGTAATGCAGCCATATGCGCGCATTTGTCGCAGTGAGGTGATACCGTGTCCTATGGATGCAATTACTATATGGAGGGATATATGAGCGAGACTTTTGCAGCCTTGTTGGCGGCGCATCACGCACGGCATCCTCTTTTGCAGCCGCAGGACTATGTCAAACTGGCTTGGCAGGCCGCCTTCGGTCCTGCACATTTGCTGCAGGGAGGGGAGAACGAGATACAGGCCCATCTGACGGAAGAGTGGCAGGCCGTCCCACTGGGCAGCACGCCGCCCGACTGTGAGCCGGTTAGCGGGGAGTTGGTACGTTTTCCGCTGCATGCGGGGCAGGGGACACCGGAAGCGGTACGTTTGCTGGCGCGTCTGCTGCATGCAACCGCGCAGGCGCATGCCGCCGACCCGGACGCGTTTGCAGCGATGCTGGAGCAGATTGCCGCACTGCCGGAGCCGGGCATAGCGGCGTGGATTGCAGAATATCGGCAAAAAGGCTGTCCGCTTGTGGGGCACAGCGAGGCATACCGTGCGGCGTATCAGCCGCACTATCGCGTGCTGCGCAGCGATTATGCCTATTATTTTCCGCTGCTGCTGGTGCTGCAGCGGGCGGCAGACGCGGGAAAGCCTGTCCTGATTGCGATTGACGGCTGCTGCGGCAGCGGAAAGACGCGGCTGGCAGCGCTGCTTGCTGAGGTGTTTCCCTGCCGTGTGTTCCATACAGACGATTTTTATTTGCCTGCCGCGCGCCGTACGGCGGACTGGCAGTCTGTCCCGGCGGGCAATATGGATCTTGACCGTTTGCGGTGCGAGGTGCTCGAACCGGCGCGGCAGGGCGCAGATATCACGTTCCGCGCGTTTGACTGCCGCAGCCAAAGCCTGCGTGCGCCGCAGACCGTGCCGTTCGCGCCGATTACAGTGGTGGAAGGCAGCTATGCGCTGCACCCGTCGCTGGCTGGCGCGTATGACCGGAAAATATTCCTCACTTGCCCGTCAGACGAACAGGAACGGCGTCTGCGTGCCCGCGAGGCGGCGTATTACGCCGACTTTGAGGCAATTTGGATGCCGCTGGAGCGGCTGTACCATCGTTTATGCGGGGTGCCGGAAGATACGGTGCATTTCGAAACGGGGGGCTTATTGGTTCCGCCGCCCGGCTTTTTCCAGCAATAGCGGCGGGCAAAAGGATGCCCAGTCTTTCCTTATATATGCAGAAATACAAAAGACATTCTTGAAGGAGAAAACCAATGACAAAAAACGTGAAAACACTTGTAATGGCGGCGCTGTTTCTCGCACTCGGTCTGGTGCTGCCGTTTTTCACTGGACAAATCCCGCAGATCGGCTCGATGCTGCTGCCGATGCACCTGCCGGTGTTTTTGTGCGGCCTGATCTGCGGCTGGCAGTACGGTGCGGTGGTCGGTTTTGTGCTGCCGCTGTTCCGTTATGCTCTGTTTGGCATGCCGCCGCTGCTAACCGCGATTGCCATGGCGTTTGAACTGATGACCTACGGCCTGCTGTCCGGCTGGCTGTATAACCGCTCGCGCTGGAAGTGCATTATCGCGCTGTACCGTTCGCTGCTGATTGCGATGATTGGTGGGCGTGTGGTTTGGGGTATCGTGCGCGTGCTGATGACCGGTGTAGCCGGCGAACCGTTCACCTGGCAGCTGTTCTTGTCCGGCGCGCTGCTGACCGCGATTCCGGGCATCATTTTGCAGCTGGTGTTTATTCCGGCAGTCATGGTTGCGCTTGACCGTACCGGACTGGTGCGGTTTACCCGTTCGAAAGCGAAGAAAAACCAGCAGGTCGGGTGATCGACAACAAAGAGGAATCTTCGAAGAAAAACGCCGCGTGTTTCACGCGGCGTTTTTTCTGTGTGGCGGCTCAGACTTCGTCGCGCAGCGCGTCGCGCAGCTTGTCAAGCGCGCGCTTTTCGATGCGGGATACATAGCTCCTTGAGATACCGAAGCGTTTGGCGATCTCCCGTTGGGGAAGCGGTGCGGCGATGCCCAGTCCATAGCGCAGGCGGATGATTTCGCGCTCGCGCGGTGACAGCGAGACGGTGAGCGCGCGGTGCATGGCGCGGTAGCGGTCGCTGTCCTCGACCGCGCCCAGACGTTCGTCCTCGCAGCAGATGACGTCCTGCAGGGCGAGGGCGTTGCCGTCGCCGTCAGTTTCGAGCGCGTCTGACAGCGACAGTTCGCCCGCCGACTTGCGCTTGTGCCGGAAGTGCATGAGCAGCTCATTCTGGATACACTTGGAGGCGTAGGTCGCAAGTCGGATGCTTTTATCTGCGCGGAACGTGCTGACCGCTTTGATCAGCCCGATCGTGCCGATCGAGATCAGGTCATCCTGCTCAGCGCTTGCAGCATAGTATTTTTTGACGATGTGTGCCACCAGCCGCAGGTTGTGCTCAATCAGCTTGGCGCGCGCCTGCTCATCGCCCTCCTGCTGCATTTTGCGCAGCAGCTCAGCCTCCTCATCGGGGGAGAGCGGTTTGGGGAAGGAACCGTCCGCCCCCTGCACCCGCAGGACCAGAAAAAAACACGCGCCGCCCAGCGCCAACAGGGCGGGAAACAGCATAAGGATACACCTCGCTTTTGTCAGGATACCGCTACCTTATGCGGGATGGCGGCTGTCCTATGACGGGAGTAAAAAAAGGGTTGTATTTTGCGCGTCTATCCAGTATAATAGACAGGTATAAACGGCGAAAGTGCACAAGGAGGTGTAAGCAATGCCGAGTGGTGAGCAATATCTGCAGGTAATTGCGCAGTTTGCGCCGCTTGTGGTACTGATCGTGCTGTTCTATTTCCTGCTGATCCGTCCGCAGCGCAAGCGTGATAAGGCAGAACGCGACATGCGCAACTCGATCGAAGTCGGTGATGAGATTTCGACAATCGGCGGTTTTATCGGCCGCGTGGTCAACATCAAGGACGACGTGCTGGTTATCGAGTCCTCGAGCGACCGTACCAAGCTCAAGATCTACCGTTGGGCGATCCGCGGTAAGGAAGCGCCGGCGACCGAGGGGATCGAAACCCCGAAGGAAGCGGATAAGGACGCCAAGTAATAAACCGGTTTCTTGCCGAATAGGATAGAGCAAAAACATTCGGCGGGAGGATGCGTAGTGATGAGAAAAACCAATGAAGGGCTCTCGCCAGTGGGCGTGCTGCTCCCCGCAGGGGCGGCCGGGCTGGGAGCGACGCTGCTGCTGATGCTGGTGGGCGCTATTCTGGTGCACCGCCAGGTGTTGCCGGAACAGGCGATCGCGCCGTGCGCGCTGCTGTTCCTCGCGCTGGGATGCGCGGCGGCGGCATTTCTTTCCGCAAAACGCGCCCCCGGGGGCAAATTCCTCTGGGCGATGGGCGCGGGCGTTCTGGTTTTTCTGGTGCTGCTGCTGGTGGGCGTGTTTGCGCTTTCCCAGCCGGTGCAACTGGTGCGTATGGCGGTCAGCCTGCTTTGCACGCTGGCGGCCTCGGCGCTCGGCGGCTTTGCCGGCGCCAATATGCGGAAACATAAAAAATACCGTCATCTAAAAAAGTAGGAGGGACTATCCATGAAGCATGTATCGACGCTGACCTCTGCGACCCTGAAGCAGACCGCGGCACACGGCGGCTGCGGCGAGTGCCAGACTTCCTGCCAGTCCGCGTGCAAGACTTCTTGCACCGTGGCAAACCAGAAGTGCGAGCACGCGAAGTAAGCGCGGGTTTCACGAAGTCAAATGCAAGGCGTGCCGGAAGCGGCGCGCCTTGTTTGTTGCATATCGGAGGAATAACACAAAAATGATTCATCGTTATCAGAAAAACGGCCTGAATTTCGTGCTGGACGTCAATTCGGGCGCGGTGCATGTGCTCGACGACATCTGCTACGCCGTGTCCGGGCTGGTCGACGAGTCGATGGGCGAAAATTGCCCGCAGAGTGTGGTCGACGCACTGCCGCAGTATGAGGCTGCCGAGGTGCGCGAGGCGTATGGCGAGCTGTACGAGCTGAAAAAGGCGGGTCAGCTGTTTGCCGAGGACGATTATATCGACGTCAGCAAGTACATCCCGGTCGGCGCGCCGGTCAAGGCGCTGTGCCTGCACGTCGCGCATGACTGCAACCTGCGCTGCAAATACTGTTTTGCATCCACCGGTGACTTCGGTCAGGGCCGCAAGATCATGCCGCCCGAGGTCGCGAAAAAGGCGATCGACTTTGTCATCGCGCGTTCGGGCAAGCGCCGCAACATCGAGGTCGACTTCTTCGGCGGCGAGCCGCTGATGGCGTGGGACACGGTCGTGCAGACGGTTGACTATGCCCGCAGCATCGAGGAGCAGCACGGCAAGAAGTTCCGCTTCACGATTACAACCAACGGCCTGCTGCTCGACGAGGACAAGCGTGCCTATATCAACGAAAATATGGACAACGTCGTGCTGTCGCTCGACGGCCGCCCGGAGGTCAACGACGAATTCCGCAAGACGGTATCCGGCGCGGGCAGCTACGATGTGATCGTGCCCAAGTTCAAGGCGCTGGTCGATGCGCGCGACCCCGAGAAGGATTACTATGCGCGCGGCACCTTCACCTCGCACAACCTCGACTTTGCCGATGACGTTGTGCACATTGCGGACGCGGGCTTTGACCGCCTGTCGGTCGAACCGGTCACGGCCGACCCCGGCTGCGGCTACGACCTGACCGAAGCCGACCTGCCCAAAATCGAGGCCGAGTACGACCGCCTGACAGAGATCATGCTCGAGCGCAGAAAGGCGGGCAAGCCGTTCTCGTTCTTCCATTTCATGGTCGATCTGGATCAGGGCCCGTGCGTGGTCAAGCGCCTGCGCGGCTGCGGCGCGGGCTATGAGTATGTTGCGGTTACGCCGGACGGCGATATCTATCCCTGCCACCAGTTCGTCGGCAAGGAGGAGTTCAAGCAGGGCAGCGTGCTCGACCAGTCGTTCGATATGGAGATCGCGACCAAGTTCGCGGGCATGAACATCTACACCCGTCCGAAGTGCCAGAAATGCTGGGCGAAGTTCTATTGCTCCGGCGGCTGCTCGGCAGCGAACTACAATATGAACCACGACATGAACGACTCCTATGACCTCGGCTGTGAGATGGAGCGTAAGCGTCTGGAATGCGCGATTTATCTAAAAGCTATGGAAAAAATCTGTGCAGATTAGTCAAGACGCCAAAAAGAGTAAAGAAAACGTAAAAGGCGTTGCGGAAGGTGCGCGGCCTGCCGTATAATGACTACTGTATTTGCAATGCCCCCTGTGGGCAAAGGAGATGAAGATATGCCGCAGAATGTTCTGGTGTCCGTGCTGGGTGAGGGTGAATATCTCCCCCGGTTGGTGCGTGCCATTCTGGAAAAAGAGGTCATCCCGCCGCGCAACCTGTTCCTGTCGGGTAAAAACCATGTAGCCTGTCAGGCAGCTGAGGGATATGATGTGCGCATTTGTGACGATGATCTCTCCGCGGTCATCAAGAGCGAGATTGTGCTTGTGACGGCTTCCAAACGTGAGATGCCGACCCAGCTGGCGCAGATCTCGAGCAGCTCACAGAAGCGTGTGGTTGTGACCGTGTGCGACAGCGATAAGGTCGATCTGGCTTATCTGTCCGAGCGTATCGCCGCCGCGACCGAGCTGATCGCTGCTGTGCTGCACCGTGATGAGAACGGTAAGCTGTACGCGACGTATGAGATCAGCCAGAAGGCGCGTCTGTTCCTGCATCAGCCGTGCCGTGATCTTGTCAATGCCATGTGCGATGCGATCAATGAGGCAGGCTGAGTTCTAACGGATGCGAGCCGGGAATATGCTGTTTATAGGAGCTTCCATAAGGGGGAGACGCATGAACAGACAGCATATTCTCGGCTTTTTTGATGACTTGGTGCGCACGCCCGCATTCCTGTTCCTGTGCGCGGTGTTTTTATGCGGTGCAGTGGCGGGCAGCCTGACCGGCCTGCGCGCCGTGGAGGGGGACGGGGCGGTCGAACTGGCAACGCTTCTGGGCGCACTGCCTGAGCAGGCGTTTAGGAGCGTGCTGTGCGCGTTGCTGTGGATCGTACTTGCACCGCTGTGCGCGCTGCTGCGCCCTGCGCCGCTGTTTTTGTCCGCCGTAGTCGCGGCACGCGGCTTTGTGCTTGCGCTCACGCTTGCAGTCGGCTTGGGGCAGCAGGAGGGGCTGCTGCTTTCCTTTGGTGCGGCAGCGCTGCCCGCGGCGGTCAGCGTGCCTGCGCTGCTTGCAGCCTGCGCAATGGTGTGGCAGAGCGGGGAAGCCGCCGGGCGGTATTCCTTGCGCGCCTGCCGCGCGCCGTTTGTGATCTGCCTGCTGCTTGCAGCGGCGGGTGCACTGCTGCGTGTGGCATTTGCTGCCCTGTGGCAGATTTGAACGGAAAGAAAAAGCCGGACGCGATCGCGTCCGGCTTTGCTTGCTTTTTTCGGTTTGATATGCTAATATTTAGATTAGCTTACTTTGCTGGGAAAGGTGGTGCGGCGGTGTTCGGCGCAGAGCAGTTTAATTCCTTTCTGGTCGATATCTTCGGCCGCATCAATAAGATCGAGGAGCGCGCGATGGCGGAAGGCTTCGGCAGCGCGATCTCGATCACCGAGGTACATATCATTGAGAAAATCGGCGGGATGGAACCGGTGCGCATGGGCGATCTGGCAAAGTCGCTCGGCGTGACCCTTGCGACGCTCACCGTTGCCTGTGACCGGCTGGAGGCCAAGACGTTGGTTTGCCGGTCGCGCAGCCAAAGCGACCGCCGTGTTGTGCATATCACGCTGACGGACAAGGGGCGCGCGGCGTACGAATATCACAAGGCGTTCCACGCGCGCATGATCGCGTCCGTGCTCGATTCGCTTTCACCTGAGCAGGCAGCCGTGCTCGCGCAGAGCCTGGAAAAACTACAGGATTTCTTCCGTCAGGAAGAAGCCGCGATGGGAGGGGAAGCGCACGGATAACCTGATTTTCTGTCTGAATGCGACCATCCCGATCTTTGCGATCATCCTGCTGGGCCGCGTGCTGCGCGCCCGGCATTTCTTTTCGCCGCAAACGCTTGCCGACCTTGATCGGCTGTCGTTCAAGGTGCTGCTGCCGGTGCTGCTGTTCCGCGATATCGCGGCAGGGCGCATCACCGAGCAATTCGACCTGAAATTCTTCCTGTTCTGCGCGGGTGTGACGGTCGTATACTTTTTTGCAATCTGGTTCGGTGCGGCAAAGCTGCTGCCCGATAAAAATATGGTCGGCGCGTTCACGCAGGGGGCGTTCCGCGGCTCGCAGGCCATTCTGGGTGTGGCGTTTGTGCAGAACCTGTACGGTGACGCTGGGCTGGTGCCGCTGATGATCGTGGCGAGCGTGCCGCTGTACAATATCTTCTCGGTGCTGGTGCTGACCGTTACTGCACCGGACGCCAAAACCGCACAGCATCACGGCATTGTTGCGCGCACGCTGGGCGGCATCCTGACCAATCCGATCATTTTGGGTATTCTGGCCGGTCTGCCGTTCTCGCTCTTGCAGGTCGATTTCCCGCCTATGTTTTCCAAAGGGCTGGACATGCTGGCTTCTTGTGCTACACCGGTGGCGCTCATCAGCATCGGCGCAGGCTTCGAGGGCGCGAAGGCGATCAAAAAGCTTGCGCCGACCTGCGCCGCGACCTTTATTAAGCTCATTTTGCTGTCGGTCATCTTTTTGCCGATCGCCGCTTGGATGTGCTTTCGCGATCAGGCGCTGGTCGCGCTGGTCATCCTGTGCGGCGCGCCGAGCACGGTGTCCGGCTATGTGATGGCGAAAAATATGGGCGGCGACCATGTTCTGGCCGCGTCCATCGTCGTACTGAGTACGGCGCTGAGTGCCGTGACGCTGACCGTCACGCTGTTTATCCTGCGCACCGCGGGTTTGATTTAAGGCAATACCACACAATCCGGCCTGCGATGCTTTGCGGAAATTTTGCCCCCAGATTTTGTTGCTATTCTTTGCAATACACAAAGTATTGCTGCAAAATAGCGCCGCATCTGGATACAAAATTTACACGCAAATCACTCTTGGCGAATTATGTGGTATTGCCTTTATCCCTTCATACTGGTATTGTAAAAGTGACAATGCCAGTTTGGAGGGATTTTTCATGCCCGATTTTACTTTTGCCGATCTCATGCAGTTTTTCGATCGCCGCCCGCGTGAGCTTGCGCTCTGTCAGGCATTTGTGCGGCAGGTGTTGGATGCTTGCCCGGACACGCATATCCATGTGCAGAAAACGCAAGTAACGCTCGAAAACCGGCACGGTTTTGCGTTTGTATCGCTGCCGCACCGCAAGGTGAAGGAGTCGACGATCGTTGTGACCTTCGGCCTGTCCTATCGTCTGGCCTCGCCGCGCATCTGGCAGGCGGTAGAGCCGTACCCCAACCGCTGGACGCACCATGTGCTGGTGTCGGACGAAAGCCAGCTCGACGGGGAACTGCTCGGCTGGGTCAAAGAGGCCGCGGCGTTCGCGGCCGTCAAGTGAGAGGGGAGAGGGATATGCTGACCTATCATCTTGACCCGCACAGCGATCAGCCGCTTTATGAGCAGCTGTATCGCGCGGTGCGCGCGGATATCATGTCGGGGGCGCTTGCAGGCGGTGAAAGGCTGCCCAGCAAACGGCAGCTGGCGGCCAATCTGCGCGTCAGCCAAATCACGGTCGAAACGGCTTATGGCCAGTTGCTGGCCGAGGGCTATATCGCGTCCGAACCCCGGCGCGGCTACTTTGTGCAGGCGCAGCTGGCTGTGCCAAGCCCGGTCAAGGCAGCGCCGGCTGTACCATCTGCTCAGCCTGCGCCTTCGCCCGATGCCGGCTGTCTGTACGACTTCCGTACCAATATCGTCGACAACGGCTGCTTTCCGTTTTCGACGTGGGCGCGGCTCAGCCGCAGCGTACTCAGCGAATATTCCGACCGGCTGCTGCGCGCAACCGACCCTTGCGGCGCGGCTGAACTGCGTGAACAGATTGCGCGTTACCTGCGTGACTTCCGAGGCATCAATATCTCGCCGGACAACATTCTGGTCGGTGCGGGATCGGAATATCTGATGCAGCTGGTCATTCAGCTGCTTGGCCGCGACCGTGTTTACGGCTTGGAGAACCCGGGCTACCGCAAGCTGTATCAGATTTTTGCTGCAACCGGAACGGAGGTAAAACCGCTTCCGCTCGACAAAAACGGCCTTCGTGCGGACGAACTTGCAAAAAGTGACGCATCGGTCGTTTATCTGACGCCATCGCACCACTTTCCGCTCGGCACGGTCATGCCTGTCCAGCGCAGGCTGCAGATCCTGCGCTGGGCGTCCGCCGCGCCCGACCGTTATATCATCGAGGACGACTACGACAGCGAGTTCCGCTATGCTTCGCGCCCGATCCCGGCGCTGGGCGAACTCGACCGCGCGGGACGGGTGGTGTACGTCAATACTTTTGCCAAGAGCCTTGCGCCCGGCCTGCGCATCGGTTATCTGGTGTTGCCGGACGCGCTGATGGCGCGCTACCGCGAGCGGTTCTCGCTCTACTCGTCGACCGTGCCCAGCTTTGACCAACACACGCTCGCGGCTTTCCTGCGCACGGGTGCGTTCGAGCGGCATATCAGCCGCAGCCGCAAGGTGTATCAGGCGCGGCGCGACGCGCTGCTAGCCGCGCTCGCGCGTGAACTGTGTGACCTGCCGCACGAGGTCTCGCGGTCGGAAGCGGGTCTGCACCTGCTGCTGCACATGCGAAACGGCATGCTCGAGCGCGAGTTGATCGAGCGTGCAGCCGCTGCCGGCGTGCGGGTGTATGGTCTTTCGGCGTACTACACGCCGCCGGTCACGCCGCCCAAGGCAACGCTGGTTTTGGGCTACGCTGGCTTGACCGAAGCCCAGATCGATGCGGCTTGTGCGCTGCTGCGGCAGGCATGGACAAAAAAAGAGACCTGACAAAGTCAGGTCTCTTTTTCGCCTTTTTTCTCAGTTTCCTTTGGTTTACGAACCGAATTTGCAAAAATGACCGATTGGTTCCCAAACTTCTGCCGTAGTGCGTCCACCGCGCGGTCAAGGTCGCGCTGCTTTTGACGGGACTGCACATCAGCGGCGCTGTCGAACAGCGACAGCTGCTCACAGGATTGGTTTTCGGGCAGCAGGTTCGCCGCCGTGACCGTCAGCAGGCGCACCGGCTTGTTCATTGGCCAGTGCGCGCGAAGCAGCGCAAGCGTCGTCTCGAACAGTGCGCGGGTCGAGTTTGTCGGCTGAGTGAGCGTCACTTGGCGTGAGCGGTTGTGGAATTCCGGGTCGCGGATGGTCAGCTGCACGGTCTGGCAGACCAGTCCGCGCGCCCGCAGGCGGCGGCCGACGTTGTCGCACAGAGCGGTCAGCCCCATGCGGCATTCCTCCTCGCCGAGCAGGTTGTGCGCAAAGGTCATGCCGTTGCCCACGCTCTTGACCTCGCGCTCGGCGTAAAACGAGCGCACTGGCTCGTCATCCTCGCCGCGGGCGTAGCGCAGCAGCGTGTCGCCCAGCTTGCCGAATACGCGGTGCAGGAACGCAGGATCGCATGCGGCCAGATCGCCGATCGTGTGCACGCCCAGCCCATCCAGCCGCGCGGCAGCGCGCTTGCCGACGTACAGTAGCGTGTTCGCGGGCAGCGGCCAGACGCGCTCACGGAAATTCCCGCGGGAAAAGACGGTCGTGGCATCCGGCTTCTTGTAGTCGCTGCCCAGCTTGGCAAACGCGCGGTTGAACGACACGCCGACTGAGATCGTCAGCCCGATCTCCTCACGCATGCGGCGGCGCAGCTCGTCCGCGATCTGCTCGCCTGTGCCGAACAGGTGCATTGAGCCGGTCACGTCGAGGAAGGATTCGTCGATGCCGAACGGGTCGACCAAGTCGGTGTATTGCAGGTACAGCTCGTTGCAGCGGCGCGAATACTTGACGTATTCCGCGCGGTGCGGCGCGACCAGCCGCAGGTCGGGACACTTGCGCTTGGCTTGCCAGATGGTCTCGGCGGTCTGCACGCCGAACGCCTTGGCCTTTTCATTTTTCGCCAGAATGATGCCGTGGCGGCTTTCCGGGTCGCCGCAGACCGCAGCCGGCCCTTCGGCCAGCGTCGGGTCGAGCAGCGTCTCGACCGAGGCGTAAAACGAATTGCAGTCACAGTGCAGGATCGTGCGCTCCACGGCGTATCCCTCCCATCGAACATTTGTTTCTTAAATTGTAGCAGAAAAATTGCGTCTTGACAAGCGACCCAGAGCGGGTCTATACTGTGCTTGCAAGCAAGGGTGCCGCGATGAGCGGCTGAGAGGGCATGAGCCTAACCTTTTGAACCTGTTGGTTAGCACCATCGTAGGGAAGCTGTCGCATCACGTTTTTTCAATGCCCCGGTTTTACCGCATGGTGAAGCCGGGGTATTTTTGTTGTCGAAAAGAGGGGATAGAATGAAGGTCAATGGGGAAATCTGCACCTGCGAGGCGGAAATGACCGTGCAGTCGCTTTTGGAAAAGCGCGGACATGACCCGCAGCGCGTCGCAGTGGAGAAAAACGGACAGATCGTGCCGCGCGCCCGGTTCGCGGAAGAAATGCTGCATGAGGACGACGTGATCGAGATCGTGCAGTTCGTCGGCGGGGGCTGATGCCATGCGTCTGACACAGGAAGAACTGCACGCCGCGCTCGTCGAGCGGCATGGCGCAGATATCCAGCAAAAGCTCGATCGCGCCTCGGTCGGCATTGCGGGACTGGGCGGGCTTGGCTCCAACATCGCCGTGCATCTGGCGCGGCTGGGCGTTGGACGGCTGGTGCTGGTGGATTTTGACACGGTCGATGTGACCAACCTCAACCGGCAGCACTATACGATGAAGGACATCAGCGTGCCAAAAACGCTGGCGCTGCTCGAGCAGCTGGAGGAGATCAACCCCTATCTGCAATACGAGCCATATACCGAGCGCGTCATTCCGGCGAACGTAGAGCGCATGTTTGCAGGCTGCGACGTGGTCTGCGAGGCGTTCGACCGCGCCGATCAGAAAGCCATGCTGATCGAAACGCTGCTGGAACGCCTGCCGGATACGGTGGTCGTGTCGGGCAGTGGCATGGCGGGATACGGCTCGGCCAATGCAATCCGTACGGAGCGCCGCTTTGGGCGGCTGTATGTCTGCGGCGACGGTACGAGCGACATTGCGGACGGCGTCGGCCTGATGGCGCCGCGTGTCGCGGTTTGCGCCGCACAGCAGGCGACTATGGTGCTGCGGCTGCTGCTGGGCGAAACGGCACCATAATTACACAGAGGGACAACAAAGGAGAGACAAACGATGCAAGACAAGCTGATTCTGGGTGGGCATGAATTTACCTCCCGCTTTATCCTTGGTTCGGGCAAGTATTCGCTCGACCTGATTAACGCTGCTGTACATAACGCGGGCGCGCAGATCATCACACTCGCGCTGCGCCGCGCCAATGAGGGCGGCATGGCGAATATTCTCGATTATATCCCGCAGGGCGTGACCCTACTGCCCAACACCTCGGGCGCGCGCAATGCGGATGAGGCGGTGCGTATCGCACGCCTGTCGCGCGAGGTCGGCTGCGGCGACTTCGTCAAGATCGAGATCATGCGCGACTCGAAATATCTGCTGCCTGATAATCAGGAAACCATCCGCGCGACCGAAATCCTTGCCAAAGAGGGCTTTGTCGTTATGCCGTATATGTACCCCGACCTGAACGTTGCGCGCGATCTGGTGAATGCAGGCGCGGCCTGCGTCATGCCGCTCGGCGCGCCGATCGGTACGAATAAGGGACTGGCAACGCGCGAGTTCATCAAAATCCTGATTGACGAAATCGACCTGCCGATTATCGTGGACGCGGGTATCGGCCGCCCGTCGCAGGCGTGCGAGGCGATGGAGATGGGCGCGGCTGCCGTTATGGCAAACACCGCGATTGCGACCGCGGGCGATATTCCGGCGATGGCGGAGGCGTTCAAAAAGGCGATCGAAGCCGGCCGTACGGCATACCTGTCTGGGCTGGGCCGCGTGCGCGAGAGCGCATCCGCATCCTCGCCGCTGACCGGCTTTTTGAGAGACTAACAGAAAGGTTGCTTGCATGATGAACGAACCAAAATCGGAGGTTATCTCCGCAAAATATATCACCGCCGAGACCGATCACATGGCCTATCAGCCCGGCATGGACAACATCGGCTCGGAAATACAGGATGAGGTCATCGCCCGGATGAACGCGTATGACGCGGACAGCTACACCGCCGCTGACGTACAGCGCGCCCTGAATCGCGACGTATTGCAGCCCGAGGACTTCGCGGCGCTCCTGTCGCCCGCAGCCCTGCCGTTTCTTGAGCAGATGGCGCAGCGCGCACAGATGGAGACGCGCAAGCACTTCGGCAATTCGGTGCAGATGTTCACCCCGCTGTATATTGCAAACTACTGTGAAAACTACTGCATTTACTGCGGTTTTAATTGCCATAACAAGATTCGCCGTGCCAAGCTCGACATGGACGAAATCGAGCAGGAGCTGAAAGCCATTGCCGCGACCGGCTTGCAGGAAATCCTGCTGCTGACCGGCGAGAGCCGCACGATGTCGCCGGTGGAGTACATCGGTGAAGCGGTCAAGCTGGCGCGCCAATACTTCCGCGTCATTGGCATCGAGATCTATCCGCTCAACGTCGACGAGTATGCCTATCTGCACGAATGCGGCGTGGATTATGTCACGGTGTTTCAGGAGACCTACGACGCGGATAAGTATAAAACGCTGCACCTTGGCGGACACAAGCGCATTTTCCCGTACCGCATCAATGCGCAGGAACGCGCCCTGATGGGCGGCATGCGCGGCGTGGGCTTTGCGGCGCTTTTGGGGCTGTCCGACTTCCGCAAGGACGCCTTCGCGACCGGCATGCACGCGTATCTCATGCAGCGCAAGTATCCGCATGCGGAGATCGCGTTCTCCTGCCCGCGTCTGCGGCCGATCATCAATAACGATAAGATCAACCCCAAGGACGTGCACGAGCCGCAGCTGCTGCAGGTTGTGTGTGCGTACCGCATTTTCATGCCGTTTGCGTCCATCACGATTTCGACGCGCGAGCGTGCGGGCTTCCGCGACAACATCATCGGCATCGCCGCGACCAAGATCTCCGCGGGCGTGGACGTCGGCATTGGCGGCCACTCGGGCGAGGACAAGGGCGACGAGCAGTTCGAGATTTCGGACGGCCGCTCGGTGGATGAGGTCTATCAGGCCATCGAGGCGCATGGCTTGCAGCCTGTGATGGCGGAATATCTGTATGTATGATCCGAATGAAAAAGCAGGCGAGACAATAACCCGCCTGCTTTTTTACAAACAAAAACACCGCAGTCTGTGACTGCGGTGTTTCGCATGGTGGAGACGGTGAGGATCGAACTCATGACCTCCACACTGCCAGTGTGGCGCTCTCCCAGCTGAGCTACGCCCCCATGCCATATCGACAGGATGATCCTGACGACAAAATATATTATACGCGGTCAGTCGTTTTCTGTCAAGAAAAAAATACAGGTTACAGAGAAAAAGTTAGCCAGTATATGGGCAGCAAAAGGCCCGCACCAATGCGGTGCGGGCCTTTTGCCGTTTGTTAGGAGATCGCTAATATCGACAGATCCGGCTTGCGCCGGGAGAGAGGCAAAAACTTAGCGCTGGATACGGCCGGAACCGTCGCCGCCGGCGAGCTTCTCGACCTCAGCAACCGTTACCATGTTGTAGTCGCCCTCGATGGAGTGCTTGAGCGCGGAAGCTGCAACAGCAAACTCAACCGCTTCCTGCGTGCTCTTGCCGGTCAGCAGGGAGTAGATCAGGCCGCCGCCGAAGGAGTCGCCGCCGCCGACACGGTCGATGATGTGCAGCTCGTACTTCTTGGAGAAGCAGTATTCGTCGGGCGCTACGTCATACAGCATTGCGCTCCAGCCGTTGTCAAACGCGGAGTGGGACTCGCGCAGGGTGATGGCAACCTTCTCAAAGCCGAACTTGTCAGCCAGCTGCTTGGCAACCGACTTGTAGCCCTCGCGGTTGATTTCGCCCGCGTAGATATCGGTCGCCTCAGCCTCGATGCCGAATACGTCCTTTGCGTCCTCCTCGTTGGAGATGCAAACGTCAACATACTGGCACAGGTCGGTCATGGCCTCGCGCGCCTGTTCGCGGGTCCACAGCTTGCCGCGGTAGTTCAGGTCGCAGGAAATCTTGACGCCGTGCGCCTTGGCAGCCTGGCAGGCCTCGCGGCAGATCTCAACCACATTCGGGCCGAGCGCCGGGGTGATGCCGGTGAAGTGGAACCAGTCCACACCCTCGAAAATCTTGTTCCAGTCAAAGTCAGCGGTGGTCGCTTCCTGAATGGCGGAGTGCGCACGGTCATAGATGCAGACCGAGCCGCGCTGGGAAGCACCCTTCTCGTTGTAGTAGATGCCGACACGGTCGCCACCGCGGGTGATCATGCTGGTGTCGACGCCGTAGCGGCGCAGGGAGTTGACAGCCGCCTGGCCGATCGCGTGCGCCGGCAGCTTGGTGACGTAAGCGGCATCCAGGCCGTAGTTTGCCAGCGAAACAGCAACGTTGGCTTCGCCGCCGCCAAAGGTGAACTCGAGGTGGTCAGCCTGTACGAAACGCTCGTAGTTGTACGGCTGCAGACGAACCATCAGTTCGCCGAAAGTAACGATTTTCATGTTTTTCCCTCCGTTATATTCTGTGATTACTGCTTGCCGACCAGATGGATCGCGAAGCCGCAGATCTCATCGGTCAGGTAGATCGCGTTCAGGGTGCCGTCCGCCTTGAACTTGGCGGTGGCGTCGTTAAAGGTGTAGCCGCGCGCTTCCAGCTCGGCCTTGGCAGCTGCCACATCCGGGGTGCCGATGGCGATGTGGCCGTTCTTGCCCATGTAGGGCTCCTTCATCAGTTCGATATCGCCCGCGAAGAACGAGCTGTTGCCTTCCTTGACAGCGAAGCCGAACAGGGTCTGGAACATTTCAGCGGCCTTCTGCGCTTCTTCCTTGTTAGCGGCGTTGATGCCGATGTGCGCCAGCGAATACTTAGCCATTGCGCGCCTCTTTCACGATCTCGACCGACTTCTTGCACAGGTCGGTGATCTCATCCCACTTGCCGTTGTCGATCAGGTCGGCGGTGACCATGTAGGAGCCGCCGCAAGCCGCGATGACCGGGTTCTTGACGTAGTCCGCGAGGTTCTTCAGAGAAATGCCGCCGGTCGGCATGACCTTGAACATCGGGAACGGCGCGCTCATCGCCTTGATCTTAGCGATGCCGCCGGACTGCTCAGCAGGGAAGAACTTGAGTACTTCCAGACCGAACTTGTAAGCGGTGTGGTAGTCGGTCGGGGTGGTGCAGCCGGGGAAGATCTGAATGCCGAGCTTCTGGCAGTAAGCGACCAGCTCGGGGTCCATGCCGGGGGTGACGATGAACTGCGCGCCTGCTGCGACAGCTTCATCAATCTGGGCGGTGGTGAGCACGGTGCCCGCGCCGACGAGCATCTCCGGGAAATTGTCGCGCATCAGCTTGATCGCGGTGGCAGCGCCTGCCGCACGGAACGTAACCTCGGCAACCGGTACGCCGCCTGCGATCAGTGCCTTTGCCAGCGGGATGGCATCACGCTCGGGGTGGTTGAGCTTGATGACCGGCACAACGCCGATAGACTGAACCTTTTTTCCCATTTCATTCATAGCGATCTTCCTCCGTGTTTCATAATATGAAATGCCGTTTCATAGATTTGCTTGATGATTTCATTATAAAACTTTCTCGTCAGAATGCAAGAGTTTTTCGAGAACAATCTGTGCAAAGTTTCCCTTGTTTTTTTGGTGAAAACCCCTTAAAATGAAACATGGTTTTACAATGCGGAATGGAGGGTCTCTTTATGGCAGAATCCACTTCGGTGCAGTCACTTGACCGCGCCTTTGAACTTTTGGAGACACTGTGCCGCAGCCGCGGCGGTATGTCGATCGGTGCGTTATCCGCCGAAACCGGCTTGCATAAGAGCACGGTGCATCGCCTGCTGTCGAGCATGTGTGCGCGTGGCTATGTGCAGCGCGACGCGGCCACCAGCATCTATCGCGCGGGCATGCGCCTGTGCGAGCTGAGCAGCTATATTATGGATAACCTCGACGTGGTCGATCTGGCGCGCCTGCCGATGGAGCAGCTTGGCCGGGAGACCGAGGAGACCGTCCATCTGGTCATGCAGGAGGAGCGCGACATCGTCTATATTCATAAGGTAGAGAGCAGCCGCGGTGCGATCCGTATGTTCTCGCGTATCGGCATGCGCCGCCCGCTGTATTGTACGGGCGTGGGCAAGGCGATTCTTGCCACTTGGCCGGAGGACGAGGTGCGCAAGCTGTGGGAGAGCAGCGATGTCACGCCGTGGACGGCGCATACCATCGTCACCGAGGATGCGTTCCTGCATGAGCTGGAACGCGTGCGTCGGTTGGGCTATGCACTCGACGACGAGGAGAACGAGCTGGGCGTGCGCTGCATCGCTGCGGCGATCCCGGATTACCGCGGCCGTGCGTCCTATGCGGTTTCGGTCTCTGCGCCGATCAGCCGCATGTCGGACGAGCGTATTGCATCCCTGCGCGCGCCGCTTTTGAAAGCGTGCGATGAAATCGCTGCCGCACTGGGCGGCAATATGCGCCGCGCGTAACAGACACGCGGAAACAGAAATGAAGGAATGGAACAGGAGCATACTATGGCAGTCACATTGGCAGAGATCGCGGCGCTTGCCGGCGTCTCACGCGGCACGGTGGACCGTGCCCTGAATAACCGCGGGCGGGTAGACCCCAAGGTCGCTGCAAAGGTGCGGCGTATTGCCGCGGAGATGGGGTACCGCCCTAACCGCGCGGGCCGTCTGCTGGCATTGGCAAAGAATCCGATCAAAATCGGCGTGATCGTGCAGTCGGTCGAAACCATGTTCATGCACATGGTATATGAGGAGGCGCGGCGTGCTTGCAGTCGTCTGAAAAGCGAAGGCGCGGAGGTACTGCTGCGCCCGCTCGAAGGGGTGGACGCGGCGCGTCAGCTTGCTGCGATCGACGAATTGGTGGCGGCCGGGGTAAACGGTCTTGCGGTCACGCCGGTAGAGGATGAGGCGGTGCGCACCCGGCTGCGGGCCTTGTCCGAAACCATGCCGGTCATCACCTTTAATACCGACCTGTCGGAATCCGGCCGCCTGTGCTATGTCGGTTCGGACAATTATGCCTGCGGCCGTGCCTGTGCCGGGCTGATGGATTTGCTGCTGGCAGGAGAAGGCGAAGTGCTCGTGATCGGAGGACAGGAGAACAACCTGTCCCACCGGCAGCGGGTAGACGGTTTTTGCGAAGAGGCTGCCGCGCACTTCCCCGGCCTGCATCTGCTGCCGCCGGAGACCTGCGGCGACGACCAGCAGCTCGCCCATGATATTATATGCCGTGCAGTGCGTGAGCATCCGACGCTGCGTGGGGTATACGTGTCGGTCAATGGACAGGTCGGCGCGTGCGACGCGCTGCGCGAGTTGGGTCTGCAAGGCAAGGTGCATCTGATTTGCCATGACCTGTCCGAGGTCAATGCGGAAAATGTGCGTGCCGGGCTGATCGACTTTCTGATCGATCAGGATGCACACATGCAGGGTGTATTGCCGGCGGAACTGCTGCTCGACTATCTGCTGGTCGGGGAGCGGCCGGAAAGCGAGCGCATCCTGTCGCGTATCGATATCCGCAACCGGTATAATGTGTGACAGATGCAAGGGGAGGGACAACGATGCAAATCATACAGCTGCCGCACGGCACATTGATGCACGCGGGTGCGGCGGCGGGGGAGAATAAGCCCGCACTTGTCCTCTGCCCGGGCGGGGGATATGAATACTGCTCGATCCGCGAGGGCGCGCCTGTTGCGCGCGCGTTTGCACAGCAGGGCATTGAAACCTTTGTCCTCAATTATGACTGCACGGAGTTGCCGCTCGGCACGCGGCCGCTGCACACGCTGTCGGCTGCGGTCACATGGGTGCGGCAGCATGCCGCGTCGTTCGGCGTGGACGGAAACCGTATCGCGGTTGGCGGCTTTTCGGCGGGCGCGCATCTGGCGGGCACGCTGGCGGCGGTTTGGAATAAGCCGGACTGGTTCGCGCCGGACACCGACCTTGTGCTGCACCGGCCGTATGCCGCCGTGCTGTGCTATCCGGTCGTGACGGCGGGCGAGTTCGCCCATCGCGGCAGCTTTGCGCGGCTGGCGGGCGAGGACGCGGCGCGTCAGCAGGCGTTTTCGCTCGAAACGCTGGTTGACGCGGACACGCCGCCGGCTTTCCTTTGGCACACGCTGGAGGATGCATCGGTGCCGGTCGAAAATACGCTGCTGCTCGAGGCTGCACTGCGCAAAGCAGGTGTGCCGCACGAAGTACATCTGTTCCCGCACGGCGTGCATGGACTGGCGTTGGCGGATTTCGAGACCTATGATCCCGCGCGCGGCCGCCGTCCCGACCGGCATGTTGCCCGGTGGCTCGGCCTGTGCGCGGAGTGGCTGAAGGAGTTATGACCATGGAAATACGGAAAACGCGGCCGACTGACCTGCCGACGCTGCGTCAGATTTTCGATAACGCGCAGCGCTTCATGGTGCGCACCGGGAACCCCGACCAGTGGGAGCCGGGGTTCCCGCCGGCGGGCACGCTCGAGCGGGATATCGAGCAGGGCAAAAGCTATGTGCTGGAGGATAACGGCCGTATTCTGGCGACGTTTTTCCTGTCAACCGACGGCGAGCCGACCTACCGCGTCATCCGCGAGGGCGCGTGGCCGGACGATGTCCCCTACGGCGTGCTGCACCGCATCGCGGCGGCGGAGCAGGGGCACGGCGCGGCGGCGTACTGCCTGGAATGGTGCCTTGCCCAGTGCGGCTGCATCCGCATCGACACCCATAGGGACAATAAACCGATGCAGCGGCTGCTCGCGCGGCTGGGCTATACCTACTGCGGGATCATCGATCTCGAGGAAGGGCGCGGTGAACGGCTGGCCTATCAGAAGCGGCTGGAAAACGCATAAAGATAACCACCTCAAAAGAGGTGGTTTTTCTTTTGTGAAAAACAAAATAAAAGATTGACTTTAATAAAGTTAAAGTATATACTGAAGATATCAAAAGGAGGTGGGTGCATGGCGATTGAGGTGATACCGGGCTGGATGGCGCAGCTTGAGGAAGAGGACGTGGCTTTCATCAAGCGGTTCGTACTCGCGTCCGGCTCGCTCAAGCAGATCGCGGGCGAATACGGCGTGACCTATCCGACCGTGCGCCTGCGGCTCGACCGGCTGATCCAGAAGATCGAGCTGGGCGAGCGGGAGGACGAGGACCCGTATGTCGCGCTCATCAAGCGCATGGCGGTGAGTGATAAGCTGGACTTTGACACAGCAAAGATCCTCATTCACGAATACAAAAAGCGCCGCGCGGACGGCGCAGCAAAGGGATAGGGAGGTGCAGGATATGGCGGGATTAAATACGATGGCGACGATCGTGCTGGCAATTAATCTGGGGATTTGGCTGGCGATCCTGATCGGGATTGTGGCATTGCAGGTGTTCCTGTCGCGGCGCAAGGCGTGGTGGCCGGGATTGATTCTGCCGGTGTGCACGCTGCCGGGGGTACTGTTGGTGCTGCCCAATGTGCTGTTTAACGCGCTGTCCATGGCGG
>OERW01000158.1_pt1 | contig 21603 bp, 21 predicted proteins | sample 1540091 | NCBI WGS metagenome assembly OERW01 (sample SAMEA3891889, study PRJEB23780) | metagenome | biome: terrestrial biome; feature: animal house; material: Caecal content | place: Italy | collected 2015-05-05 | reverse complement strand
CTTTTGATGAAAAATCCAGCATGCTGGATTTTTCGATTGCATGCGCCGATGGCGCGAAAAGAAAAAATGCGCACAGGCGGGCGGGTTTCCGCTCGCCTGTTTTGCAAAAAGGAGGAGATTCCCCGTGTCCAAGAGAAGCGATAATATCACTGCGGGCGCTGAACGCATGCCGAACCGTTCGCTGCTGCGTGCCTGCGGTCTGACCGACGAGGAAATGAACCGCCCGATCATCGGCGTGGTTTCGGCGTATTCCGAAATTATCCCCGGCCACATCAATCTGGATAAGATCGCGGACGCTGTCAAGGCGGGTGTGCGCGCGGCAGGCGGCACGCCGATCCTCGTACCGGCTATCGGCGTGTGCGACGGTATCGCGATGGGTCACATCGGCATGAAGTATTCGCTGCCCAGCCGCGAGCTGATCGCGGACAGCGTTGAAACGCTGGCGCAGGCGCACCAGTTTGACGCGCTCGTGCTCATCCCGAACTGCGATAAAATTGTGCCCGGCATGCTGATGGCGGCTGCGCGACTGAACATCCCGTCGATCATCGTGTCCGGCGGCCCGATGCTGGCCGGCCATTTCGGCGGCGAGGAGGTTTCGCTTTCCAAGACCTTTGAGGCGGTCGGCGCTTACAAGGCAGGCATCATGGACGATGCAACCTTCTACGAGGCTGAGTGCAATTCCTGCCCGGGCTGCGGTTCGTGCGCAGGCATGTATACGGCAAACTCGATGAACTGCCTGTCCGAGGCGATCGGCATGGCGCTGCCCGGCAACGGTACGACCCTGGCCGTGTCCGCCGCGCGCATCCATCTGGCCAAGCACGCGGGCATGAAGATCATGGAGCTGGTCGAAAAGGACATCAAGCCGCGCAACATCCTGACCCCGGCGGCCTTCCGCAACGCGCTGTGCTGCGAAATGGCGATCGGCTGCTCGACCAACTCGGTGCTGCACCTGCTCGCGATCGCAAACGAAGCGGGCGTGCCGCTGCAGCTGGAGACGCTCAATGAGCTGTCTGCGCAGGTGCCAAACATCTGCCATCTTGCGCCTGCAGGCCCGCACCACATTGAGCAGCTGTATGCCGCAGGCGGCGTACCGGCTATCATGAAGGAGCTGACGGGGCGCGATTTCCTCGACCTCACGCTCATCACCGTGACGGGCAAGACGGTTGGCGAAAACCTCGAAGGCGTTGTCAACAAGAACCCCGAGGTTGTCCGTCCGATTGAGACCCCGTATTCCGAGACCGGCGGCATCGCTGTACTGTGGGGCAATATCGCGAAGAACGGCTGTGTTGTCAAGCGCTCGGCGGTTGCGCCGGAGATGATGGTGCATGAAGGCCCGGCGCGTGTGTTTGATTCCGAGGACGATGCGATCAAGTCCATTTATGCGGGTGAGATTCACAAGGGCGACGTTGTGGTCATCCGTTACGAAGGCCCGAAGGGCGGCCCCGGCATGCGCGAGATGCTTAATCCGACTTCTGCGTTGGCGGGCATGAAGCTCGACAAGGACTGCGCGCTGATTACCGACGGTCGTTTCTCCGGCGCGTCCCGCGGCGCGTCGATCGGCCATGTATCGCCTGAGGCGGCTTCCGGCGGCGAGATCGCGCTGATCGAAGAGGGCGATATCATCGCCATCGACATCCCGAACAGCAAGGTCAACGTCAAGATCTCCGATGAGGAGATGGAGGCGCGCCGTGCGAAGTTTGTCCCGCGTGAACCCAACATCAAGTCGGGCTGGCTGTACCGCTATTCGCGGCTGGTCACCTCGGCCGATCAGGGCGCGGTGCTGCGCTAAGCAAAAGGATAAAGCCCGAAACGTATGTTTCGGGCTTTTCTGCTGTGCAGACGGCTTGTGTGCGTCGGACAAATCTGCTATACTGGTTACAAATGAGAATAAAGGTGGAACGAGCTATGCTTTCTGAGGCGAAAAAGGAATTTATCGAATTTATGATGAGCGCGGATGTGCTGCGCTTCGGTGATTTTACGACCAAGTCCGGCCGCAAGACCCCGTATTTTGTCAACACGGGCAACTACAAGACCGGCCTGCAGAACTCCCGTCTGGGCGAGTTCTACGCGGCGCTCGTCAAGGAGACGATCGGCGACGACTTTGACGCGATGTTCGGCCCGGCCTACAAGGGCATCCCGCTGGCGACTTCTGTGTCCGGCGCGCTCGCGCGCAACTACGGTATCGACAAGCCGTTCTTCTTCAACCGCAAGGAAGCCAAGGATCACGGCGAAGGCGGTAGCATCGTCGGCTACAAGCCCAAGGACGGCGACCGTGTCATCATCATTGAGGACGTTATCACCGCGGGCACCGCGATCCGCGAGACCATGCCGGTGCTGCAGAGCTGCGCAGACGTTAAGGTAACCGATATGTTCATTTCGGTCAACCGCTGCGAGGTTGGCACGACCCCGGGCAAGACTGCGGTCATGGAGGTCGGTGAGGAGTTCGGCATCAGGGTGCACGCGCTCGTCACCGTGCAGGATATCCGCGAATATCTGGCGGATAAGGCGGAGTATGCCGACCTGCTGCCATTGATGGATGCTTATATGGCGCAGTACTGTGTATTCTAAGCAAAACAGCATAAAAAACAGCCTGTTCCAAATGGAACAGGCTGTTTTGCTGTCTTAAAGGGATTGCAGGAATTTTCGCATGCGGAAGCAGGCTTCGCGCAGGTGGTTCATCGAATAGGAGTAGGAAATGCGGACATGTCCTTCGCCGCTCACGCCGAAGGCGTTGCCCGGCACAACCGCGACGCGCTGCTCCTGCAGCAGCCGTTCGCAGAACTCTTCGGAAGACAGGCCGGTCGATTCGATGGACGGGAACATATAGAACGCGCCCTGCGGCTCGAAACATTCCAGCCCCATCGATCGCAGCTCGCCGAGCAGATAGCGGCGACGGATATCATACTGGTTGCGCATACGCTCGATATCGTCCTCGCCCGTGCGGATAGCCTCGATACCCGCAAACTGCGCGGTCGTTGGCGCAGACATGATGCCGAACTGGTGGATCTTGCAGATTTGCTTCATCAGTTCCTTTGGACCCATCGCCCAGCCGAGACGCCAGCCGGTCATCGCGTACGACTTGGAGAAGCCGTCGACGACGATCGTGCGCTCCTGCATGCCGGGCAGCTCGGCAAAGCACACATGCGGCTCCTTGCCGTAGGTCAGGCTGCAGTAGATCTCGTCGGACAGAACCGCGATGTTGGTTGCCCGGATGACGGCTGCGATTGCTTCCAATTCGTCACGCGTCATGATCGCGCCGGTCGGGTTGTTGGGATAGGGCAGGATGAGCAGTTTGGTGCGCGGTGTGATCGCCGCGCGCAGGCGCTCGGGTGTCAGTTTGAACTGATCGGTTGCGAGCGTCGGCAGCGGGACGGGTACGCCGCCCGCCATTTGGGTCAGCGGTGTGTAGCAGACAAAACTCGGTTCGGGGATGAGTACTTCCTCGCCCGGATTTACCAGCGCGCGGATCACGTTGTCGATCGCTTCCGAGCCGCCGACCGTTACCAGGATTTCGTTATCTGCATCATAGCACAGCTGATATTTGCGGCGCGTCAGCGCAGCGATCTGCTTGCGCAGGTCGGCGAGACCCCAGTTAGAGGTATAAAAGGTTTTGCCCTTTTCGAGCGACTGGATGCCCGCGCGGCGGATCTGCCAAGGCGTTTCAAAGTCCGGCTCGCCGACGCCGAGCGAGATCGCGTCCGGCATGGCGGCGGCAGCGTCGAAGAAGCGGCGGATGCCCGAGGGCTTGACTTCCCGCACCCGCTCGGACAGCAGCTGTTCGTAATCTACCATGCCATCATGACCTCTCTTTGATCATTTTCCGAGGGGTCAAACTCCACGCCATAGTCCTTGTACTTTTTCAGGATGAAGTGCGTGCCGGTCGACAGCACGTTTTCCATCGGCGCGAGCTGCTCGGAGACGAAGCGCGCGACCTCGCGCATCGAGCGGCCCTTGATGATAACGGTCAGGTCAAAGCCGCCGCTCATCAGGTAGACGCTTTCGACCTGATGGTGCGAATAGATCTGACGGGCGATCTCGTCGAAGCCCATGCCCTTCTGCGGGGTGATCTTGACTTCGATCAGCGCCGTGACGCTCTCCTTCGAGGTCTTGTCCCAGTCGATAACAGTCTTATAGCCCAGAATCGTGGCGTTTTTTTCAAAAGCGCGGATCGCGTCGACGACCTCGGCCTCGCTTGCGCCGGTCATGGCGGCGAGCTGCGCGGGGGTCAGGCGTGCGTCCTGGCTGAGCAGGTCGAGCAGCTTTTCGGGATTTTCCATGATAATAACCTCCCTGTGTGCATTATGATTGCGCGTCGGTTTTGCCGACGTATGTCTTATTATACAACAGAAAGGGGGGCGCTGTCCACCACCGGTGTAAAGCCGTGCTCCTTGCCTTGCGGCGTGCGTTGTGTTATGCTGTTGCGGTTGCTTCCGGATGGGAAATTTCCTGTCCTAGTGAACGGAAATACGCGCGGCATCCGTCTAATAGGGTGAAAGGAGGCGGGGAATATGGAAAACGACCGGCAAGAAACGCTCACGCGCATGGTGGAGGCGCACGGCGACCGGCTGTACCGTTTATGCCTGCTGCTGCTGGGCGACCCGCACCTTGCGGAGGACGCCGTGCAGGATACGATGCTCAAGGCATGGCGCGGGCTGGACAATTATGCGCAGCGTGCAAGTGAAAAGACATGGTTGACCACGATTGCGGTCAACGTCTGTCGCGACTACCGGCGGCTGTACTGGTATCGCAAGCGGCTGGACAGTGAAGCGCTGCTCGAACAGATCCCCGCGCTGCCGGACGCCGAGCCGCAGGACGACGAAATCCTGCGGCAGGTGCTGTCCCTTGCGCCCAAGTACCGCGAGCCGGTACTGCTCTACTATTGGCAGCAGCTGACCATACCGGAGATCGCGGCGCTGCTGCACGAAAAGGAAAATACGGTCTCGACGCGGCTGCGCCGCGCGCGGGCGCAGCTAAAAGAAACGCTGAAAGGATGGGATGACGATGGATGACAAGCTGAAACAGGCAATCGACCGCCGGATGGCGGGCGCGGCGCTGCCGCAGGCGTCCAAAACCCGTATCCTGCAGACGGTCACCGGAGGAAAGGGGCGGAGCCGTATGAAAACGAAACGGATGATGATCCTTGTCGCCGCTGCGGTGATTTTGCTGATTACAGGCTGTGTCGGTGTCGCGGTATACCGCGACTGGGCGCGCCAGTCCATGGACGATTGGGAGCAGGATCACAGCGGCACACCGCTGAACCTGAGCCAGTCGTATGATGGCTATACCATCGCATTGGATGAGATGTATGGCAGCACCCGTACCGTCTACATCAAGGGGACGGTGTCGCGGGACGACGGCAAGCCGCTGCGTACGGAGCAGGTGACGGAGGAAACTGAGTCCATACCGCGCACCCAGATGGATTTGGTGATGGATGATAAGGCAATGGTGGATGTCAACGAGAATAGCATCCGCGGCGGTACAAACGGGCCATATGTGCTGCCGGACACCGACCAGAATGACAACAAGGTTGAATTTGTTTACCAGATGTATCTGGAAGAGTGGCCGGAGACCTATACGATCATCTTCCAGCGCATTTCCTATGTGGATACCGACCTCGACCGTATGCAGCTGTTTTACGGCAACTGGACGTTCACTTTCCCGACGGACTGGGAGCCGGTGGACGAGATTCTGCCGATCGACCAGCAGGTCACGCTGCCGGATGGCGCTGTTGTCCAGCTGGAAAATCTGTATCTTGCGCCGCTGGGCGTCAGTCTGGATGGCCAATTCCTCCAGTATGGCCAAAACAACAGCTATGCGTTTTTTGCGCAGCTGCAGCTGAAAAACGGGGAGATGCTGCGGGGGACAGACCGGGGCGGTACAGAGGATTTTGAAATCCAGTTTGAAGCGTTCAACCGCGGTCTGGGGCATATCGGTGCAGATGATGTGCAGGCACTGATTATCAGTAACACGGCAGGCGATGAGGGAATCACCATCCCGCTTGCCGGATAACACAGAAAAAGCCGCCCGAAAGGGCGGCTTTCTGCTGTATCGGTTGTTGGATCAGAACAGGCCGGTGATCGTACCGTTTTTATCCACGTCGATCTTCTCTGCAGCGGGTACCTTGGGCAGGCCGGGCATGGTCATGATCGCGCCGGTTTCTACGACAACAAAGCCTGCGCCCGCAGCCAGACGTGCGGTGCGCACATTGACAACAAACTCCGTCGGACGGCCGAGCAGCGCCGGGTCGTCGGACAGGGAATACTGGGTCTTGGCAACACAGACCGGCAGGTTGCCAAAGCCCATGTCGGTGATGTTTTGCAGCTCCTTGTGCGCGGCAGGCGCGATGGTCACGCCGAGCGCGCCATAAATCTCCTTGGCGATCTTGCGGATCTTGTCCTCGAGCGGGAGCGCATCCTCGTAGAGCATGTGGAAATCGGCCTTGCCTTCGTCCAGCACGGCGAGCACTTCTTCGGCAAGCGCCTTGCCGCCCTCGCCGCCCTTGGCGAACACCTCGGAGAGCGCTACGCGCACGCCGCGCGCCGCACAGTGCTGGCGGATGAAGTCCATCTCTTCGGCGGTGTCAGTCGGGAATGCGTTGATTGCCACGACTGCCGGCACGCCAAACTTTTTCATATTGTCCAGATGCGCGTCGAGGTTGCAGATGCCGCGCTCGAGCGCTGCCATGTTAGGCTCGTTCAGCTCGGCCTTGGGCACGCCGCCGTTATACTTGAGCGCGCGGACAGTCGCCACAATGACGATGCAGTCCGGCGAAATGCCGGCCTTGCGGCACTTGATGTCCATGAACTTCTCCGCGCCGAGGTCTGCGCCAAAGCCCGCTTCAGTGATCGCGATATCAGCCAGACGCAGTGCCAGCTTGGTCGCCTGCACGCTGTTGCAGCCGTGCGCGATGTTGGCGAACGGGCCGCCGTGCATCAGGCAGGGGGTGCCTTCGAGCGTCTGTACGAGGTTGGGCTTGATGGCGTCCTTCATCAGTGCTGCCATTGCGCCCTCGGCCTTGAGGTCACGCGCATGGATCGGCTTGCCATCGTACGAATAGGCGACCAGAATATCGCCAAAGCGCTTTTTCAGATCCTCGAGGTCGGAGGCAAGGCACAGGATCGCCATGATTTCAGAAGCGACCGTGATCATGAAGTGATCTTCACGCGGCACACCGTTGACCTTGCCGCCAAGGCCGATGGTGATGTTGCGCAGCGCGCGGTCGTTCATGTCCATGACGCGCGTGAATGTGATGCGGCGCGGGTCGATGCCAAGTGCGTTGCCCTGCTGCAGGTGGTTGTCCAGCATGGCGCACAGCAGGTTGTTTGCCGCGGTGATCGCGTGCATGTCGCCGGTAAAGTGCAGGTTGATGTCCTCCATCGGCACGACCTGCGCATAGCCGCCGCCGGCAGCGCCGCCCTTGATGCCGAACACCGGACCGAGCGAAGGCTCGCGCAGCGCGATCATCGCCTTTTTGCCCAGCTTGGCCATCGCCTGACCGAGGCCGACGGTCGTGGTCGTCTTGCCCTCGCCCGCGGGCGTGGGGTTGATAGCGGTGACAAGCACCAGCTTGCCGTCCGGATTGCCTTCGGTCTTTTTCCAAACGTCGGCGGACAGCTTTGCCTTGTATTTGCCGTAAAGCTCGAGGTCATCCGCGTCCAGCCCGGCGGTCGCGGCAACTTCGGTAATTGGGCGCATCTGGCAGCCCTGCGCGATTTCAATATCGGATAGCATAATGATTACCTCCCCGTATCATTTACACAGTGACACCATTATAACAATGTTCTGCACAGTTTTCCAGCGGATGCGGCGAAAAATTTGCCGAATTTGCGTATCGAAAAAACGGCGGCGTTGTGGTATGATATAAAGCGTACATTTATTTCTGCAAAAAGGAGGGTCGGCATGGACGTTTTCAAAACGGTCACGCACTATCTCAAAAACACCGACCTTTATCTGATGTTTCTCGCGCTGATCTGCTCGGGATATGGCATGGTGCTGATTTATTCGGCAACCCTCAACCCGGCTAGCTGGCAGGACGGCAGTACGCGCAACCTGTTTATTCAGGGCGCGGCGATCCTGATGGGTCTGGCCGCATTTGTGGTGATGAGCCTGATCGACCTCGAGGCGATGAGCGGTTGGTGGAAGATTTTTGTGCTGGTCAACATCGGCCTGCAGTTTTTGCTGTTTACGCCGCTCGGTATGGAGGTCAACGGCCAGCGCGCATGGCTCGATCTGAAGGTGACCAGCCTGCAGCCGGGCGAGCTGGGCAAGCTGATCTTTATCTTCACGCTTGCCGCGCATATTTCCGAGATCAAGGAGCATATCAGCGAATGGCGCGGGTTGTTTGTCATCGGTCTGCACACGCTGATTATGATGGCGGCGGTCGTCATTTCTTCGGGCGACACCGGTATGGCAATCCAGTACTTTATGATCGCACTGATTATGCTGTTTGCCGCCGGGCTGGCACTGAGATGGCTGGGTGTGGGCATCGGTCTTGGCATTATCAGCATCCCGATCCTGTGGAATTTCGTGCTGCAGGGTTATCAGAAAACCCGTATCCTGGTGTTGTTCGATCCGTCGATTGATCCTGAGGCCTCCCGTCAGGCGACTTACGGTAAGATCGCGATCGGCTCGGGGCAGGTGTCCGGCCAAGGTCTGACGCACGGTACAATGACCCAGATGCAGCTTGTGCCTGAGAACCACACCGACTATATCTTCTCGGTCGCGGGCGAGGAACTCGGCCTGATCGGCTGCCTGCTGATCATCGGCTTGCTGACGCTGCTGATCATGCGCCTGTTCTATGTGTCCTATCGTGCTTCGACCATGTTCTCCGCGCTGCTGGCGGTGGGTGTCGGCGGTATGTTCCTGTTTCAGGTGTTTATGAACATTTTTATGAATGTCGGCCTGCTGCCTGTTATGGGTCTGACGCTGCCGTTTTTCTCCTATGGCGGCACCTCGGTGCTGACGATGTATGCAGCACTCGGTATTGCCGCTGGCGTACGCATGCGTGAAAAGCCAAGTTGGCTGCAATAGTAAAAATCGTTGATCCGGCGCAAGGTATGTCTTGACGGGGAAACGATACTCTGTTATAGTAAATAACGCGAAAGCTATATTTTTCCTTGTGGGTGAGATAAACAAGGGCAAATATAGCTTTTTATTTTTTTGAAAAAAGAGGAATTGGGAAATGCAGCAGACCTTTATGAAAACCAAACCGATTTGGCCGCTGGTATTGTCTATGTCGTTGCCGATGGTATTATCCATGACCGTATCTTCTTTGTATAACATTGTAGACAGCTATTTCGTGGCAAAGATCAGCGAAAACGCCATGACAGCGCTTTCATTGGTGTATCCGATACAGAATTTGATCAATGCGGTGACGATTGGGTTTGCCGTTGGGGCAAATGCGGTTATTTCCTATCATCTGGGGGCGCAGGAACTGCAGAAGGCCAATGCAGCCGCAACGCAAAGCATCCTGTATAATGCGGTGCATGGCATTATTTTAACGGTGGGCTGTATTGCCATCATGCCGTTTTTTCTTAGCCTGTTCACAACCGATCAGCAGGTCGTGGACATGGGTGTGCGGTACTCCCGCATTGCGTTTTTATTTGCCGTCAATGTAGCGATTTCCATGTCGCTGGAAAAAATCTTTCAGGCTGCCGGAAAAATGCTGATGACCATGCTCTGCATGCTGTCCGGTTGTATTGTCAATATCGTGCTCGATCCGGTTTTGATTTTTGGCTGGGGGCCGTTTCCGCAGCTGGGGATCGAAGGCGCGGCTCTGGCGACTGGTATCGGGCAGACGATTGGCTTGCTTATTTATGTGCTGTGTTATTTCGTGGGGCGGCTGCCGGTGCACGTGGGGTTTGACGCACATACCTTTGACCGCAATCTGACAAAACGGATGTACTCGGTCGGCATCCCGGCGGTGCTCAATCTGGCGCTGCCGTCGCTGCTGATTTCCTGCCTGAACATGATTCTAACAGTGTACTCTCAAGTATATGTATTGGTTTTGGGTGTGTATTATAAGCTGCAGACGTTTTTATATCTGCCAGCCAATGGAATTGTGCAGGGTATCCGCCCAATCATCGGGTATAATTTCGGTGCGAAAGAATTTGCCAGAGTACGGAAAATCTACCGGGTTGCGTTGACGCTTTCGGCAGGCATTATGACGGTGGGAACCATACTATGCTGGGCCGTCCCCGCGCAGCTGATCGGCTTGTTTTCTGAAAACGCCACCACGCTTGCTGTCGGCAGCCTTGCTTTGCGGATCATCAGCGTGGGATTCATTGTCTCATCTGTTTCGGTAATATCCTGCGGCGCGCTGGAAGGGCTGGGAAAGGGCTGGCCTTCTCTGGCCATTTCCTTGCTGCGTTATGCCGTGCTTATTCTCCCCATTGCGTATGTCTTAAGCCGCATATTGGGGGCGATAGGTGTATGGCATGCCTTTTGGCTCACAGAAGCCATTACTGCCGTGTTGGCATATAAGCTGTATCGCAAGAGCACTACCTTTTCACCGCAAGATAAAGAGACCTGATATGCACAAAATGTGAATATTACGATATAAAAAAACCCGGCTTCACAGCCGGGTTTTTTGTATGGAAGGTTTCGGGCATCGGCAGATATTCGCGCTGTCTTTTATCTGCGTCTGCGGCGCTGGTAGTTGGAGCTTTCGTAGCGTGCGCGAAGGTTTTTGCGCTGCTTGCGGCGTCGCATGCCGCCGAAAGTCAGGTTAAACAGGATATACAGCACGACGAACACGGCCAGCACGATCAGGATGACCTTAAAGACCGTGCTCTGGAAAAAGTGGCTCAGCTTGTCGGCGTAATACAACACTTGGCTGAGTTCAACATCGCTGAGCGCAACCAGCTCAACCGTGCCGTAATTGATGCCGTCATACGAGTAGGTGACGCTGCCGATTACATCGCCCGCCTTGATCGGGGCGTTTACCTCGTCGGGGGTAGTGTAGTTTGGATCTTCCAGCAGCTTTGCTACATCCAGATCCTTGGGCACGAGCGCAACCAGATCGTTCTTGGTCGTCAGCACCAGCCGGTCGGTGTCAGTCGACAGGTTGACGTCGATTTCCTTGACCGTGTCGCCCTTTTTGACGATGGTCTTGGAAGTGAAGTTGGAAAAGCCCCACTTGCACAGCGCGCTGGTGTCGGTGAAGCTCGCGGCGATCTCCGGATACTCCGCTGACTGGTCGGCCGAGCCAAGCACGACCGAGTACAGTTTGGCGTCGCCGTATTCCGCGTAGCCGACAAAGCAGTTGCCCGCCTGCGAGGTATGGCCGGTCTTGATGCCCTTACAGAAGGGGTAGGCATAGGCAGCATACGAGCTGCGGATCAACTCATTGGTCGTTAGGATCAGGTATTCTGAGCGCAGGCTGGTGTTCATCTTCCACTGCACCGTATCGGCAATATCTTGGAAGGTTTCGTCCTGCATGGCGGCGTAAGCGATCTTGTACAGGTCACGCGCGGTCGTGTAGTGGTCGTCTTCGTGCAGGCCGCAGGGGTTGGAGAAATGCGTGCCGGTGCAGCCCAGCTCGGTGGCGCGCTGATTCATCATGTCGACAAAGTTTTCCCATGTCCCGCCGACGTGCCGCGCGAGCATGTAGGCCGCCTCGTTGGCCGAGGGCAGCATGAGCGCATACAGCAGATCTTCGACGGTGACAACCTCGCCTTCTTTGATGCCGGCGTTTGAGCTGTCAGCCGTGACGTGCTCAAAGTCCGATGCTTCCGCCGTGACGGTTTCACTTAGGTCGGTTACATTTTCGAGCACGATCAGCGCAGTCATGATTTTGGTGGTCGAAGCCGGATAGCGGCGCTCGTCCGCATTTTTTTCATACAGCACCATGCCGGAGTCCGGGCTGACCAGAAGCGCTGCTTCGGCTGTAACCGTCGGCGCATCGGCAGCGGCGGCAATCACATTGGCATTTGACGCGGTGTTGCTTTGGGTGGTGTCCGACGTACCGTCGCCGTCCGTGTCAGAAGTGTCGGTGTCTGTCGTATCGGAAACGCTGTCCTCATCGTCCGACGCAGCGAACGACTGCGGCAGCGGCGCGGCCACAAACAGCAGCACAAGGCAGAGCAAAAACGCCGTCAGGCGGCACAGTTTTGTGTTATTTTTCATCGGTATCCCCCAGAGAAAAGTCAGCGTTGGTAAAATGGCCGCGGATGGCTGCCGGCTTGGGCGGCACGCGGCGCAGGGGATCGTACTGGAACGCGCGGCAGTGGTCAGCACCGTCGACAACACCGCGGCGGCGGCAGGCGATGCGCTGGCCGTCAGCCAGCGGGGTGCCGTGCGCGCAGTATGTACAGCGTGGTTCAATATCCTTTCGCAGCAGCTTTTTCAGCTTCATGCGGGCAGTCACTCCAATCCAAAGGTTGTATGACCCATTATACCGCATTTTTCGCTTTTTTTCCAGACCAAATTGCAAATGCGGCTAAAAGCAAAATCAGGGAAAAAACAGCGGGCAGGCCGTGCGGCGGCACGTTTTTCACTGGTGCGGATGCCGCAAGTACATCGGGCGACAAGCGCGTCAGCAGTGCGGTCAGGGCGGCGGCAAACGCGCCGTGCAGCAGCTTGGCGGTGGCAAAACCGTCCACTGGCAGCCCGGCAGGTGCGGCCAGCGCGCGCACCTGAAACTGCACGGCCAGCCCGCCAAAGCCCAGCAGGAAGGAGGCGAGCGTCAGCTTGGCACTGTTCGTCAATGGCAGCGGGGCAAGCGCGTCCAGTCCGGCGGTCAGTTCGAAAATACCCGAGCATGCGTCACCGTAGGGCAGCATCGACAACAACGGGTCGAACAGCTGCAGCAGCACGCAGAAGATGGTCAGAAAAGCGGTCACGGTCAGCGCGGTCGAGGCCGCTTGCTGCACGGACGCACAAAAGACGGCTGAAAAACTCTCGTTCGGCGCGCGGCGCGGCGCGGTGCGTGCTGCTGAAACCGACGCATGCTCCCGCGCGGTGAACAGTCCGGTCAAAAGTGCGGCGAGCACATGGATGCCATAGAGCATTGCGCCTGTGCGCGCGCTGCCGAATATGCCCAGTCCCGCAAGGCCGATGCAGAAACCGGGACTGGCGCAGTTGCAGAAACGGTTGACACGCGCAGCGTCCCCGGGGGAGAGCGTACCTTGTCGGAGCAAGTCGGCGGCGGTCGCCGCACCGACCGGGTAGCCGCCTACCAGTCCGAGCACGACCGCGGGCGCGGCCGAACTTGGCAGACGGTACAGCACAGCAAGCGGCCGCGCGGCAAGGCGGGCGAGCGCCTGTGCCAGCCCGCTGCGCGTCAGCAGCCCGCCTGCAACGAAAAACGGGAACAGCGCGGGCAGCGCCTGTCCGGCGGCAAGGGCAAGCCCGTCGCGCACGCCGTCCGCACAGACCGTGGGAAAGAGCAGAAAGGCGCAAAACAGCGCAAGCGACAAAACCAGCTTCATATACCGCACCTCCGATGGCACAGGATATGCAGCAGAGGCAAGTTTGATGCGGTGCGCGCATACAATAACGGGACGGAGGAGGGAACGCACATGGCGCATGACGGGTTGGGCGAGCTGTTCGACGACCTGCACAGCACACGGCCGCGTGTGGAGATCATCGGCAACAGCCGCGTGGTGGTGGAAAACCACCGAGGGATACAGGAATATGAGACCGGGCTGCTGCGCGTCAAATGCTGCGGCTGCGAGGTGCGTATCGTCGGGGATGGGCTGGCGCTGACCGCGCTCTCGCTCGATGAGCTGGCGGTCACCGGCACGATTGTATCGGTCGAATACATGACGGGAAACTGACGGAAAGGGGGCGGGGCGATGTTCGTGCGGCTGTGGCAGCTGGCGCGCGGGCAGGTGCGCGTGCGCGTGACGGGCGCGAGCCTGCCGCGTTTTCTCAATTTGTGCGCCAAGCATGAAATCACGCTGCACCGCATGGAGCGCACGGCGTGGAACGAGCTGTATGCAACGCTGTCCGTGCGGGATTTTCGTGCGCTCAGGCGCTATATGGGCCGCACGGGCTGCCGCGTACATATCGTGAGACGCCGTGGCGCGCCGTTTGCCGCGGCGCGCCTGCAGCCGCGTGTCGCGCTGTGGGGAGGTGTGTTGCTGCTGCCGGCGTTGTGGTGGGTGCTGTGCGCGCATATCTGGGCGATTGATGTGCAGATATCGCCGGTGCTCGACCGCGCCGAGGTCATGCGGCAGCTGGACGAACTGGGCGTGCACGTCGGCGCGCGCATCAGCACGCTCGATTTCCGGAGCATCCGCTGGAAAATGCTCGCCCAGCAGCCGGACATGACCTTTCTCGCGCTCAATGTGCAGGGAAACAGTCTGACCGTGCAGGCCTATGGCACCGAACCGGCGGCGGAAAAGCTCGATCAGGACGCGATCACCAAGATCGTCGCGTCGTGCGAGGGTGTGGTCAAAAGCGTGCGCGCGCTCGAGGGGCAGCCGCTCGTGCAGCCGGGCGACGCAGTTTCAGTCGGGGATACGCTGATCAGCGGATTGGTACCGCCCACGCGCGAAGGCGGCAACTACCGTCTCGCCCATGCGCGCGGCGAAGTTGAGGCTTATACTGTGCATTATGTGGACGCGGCGCGTGCGCTGGAAACAGACGGAAAGACATATACCGGTAAAGTCCGGCGGCAATATGCGCTTATTTTGGGAAATCATCGGTTAAATTTCTATATTGGGAGTGGCATTGACCGGGGCACCTGTGATAAAATAATAGAAACCCGTACGCTGCGCTTGTCGGACAGTGTGGTGTTCCCGGTGTCGCTCGTGGTGCAGACGTATGTCTACTATGAGCGTACGCCGCAGGTTGCCGCCGTGGATGATGTGCGCGTCGACATGCTGTCGCGTGCGCTCGGACAGCTCGCGTCCGGCATGGACGGCATGGTGACCGAACACACCGAAACGCTTGTCGAGCAGGATGGCGCGGCCGTGCTGCACATGACGGTGCATGCTACCGAGCAGATCGGCGTCGAGGCACTCGACGACAGCGAGATACCGGAAACGCCGCCGGAAGAGGATGAGGCGACGCCTTAGCGCAGCGGGACAAAAGGAAAAAAGGAAAGCAAGGTGCAAACCATAGAAAAGACGATACAGGTGGAACGTACCGAACTGCTGATCGCAGTGTTCGGTGCGTTTGACGAGAATATCAAGCTGATTGAGCGCGAGCTGGGCGTGTCGGTTGTCAGCCGGGGCGGCGAACTCAAGATTTCGGGCGAAGAAGCCGAGGTTGAGGTCGCTGCGCGCACGGTCGAGGCGCTGACCGCCATGGCTGCGCGCGGCGAAGCGATTGGCACGCAGACCGTGCAGTATGTCATCGGTCTGGCGCGCGACGGCCGCGAAGCCGAGGTGCACACCATGAGCCGCGACGTGCTGTGCATCACGGCCAAGGGCAAGCCGGTCAAGGCCAAGACGCTCGGCCAGAAGCGCTATATGGAGGCCATCCGTAAAAACACGATCGTCATGGGCGTCGGGCCGGCGGGTACGGGCAAGACCTATCTCGCCGTGGCTGCGGCGGTCGCGGCCTTCCGGGACAAGCAGGTGTCCCGCATCATCCTGACGCGCCCCGCGGTCGAGGCGGGCGAAAAGCTGGGTTTCCTGCCCGGCGACCTGCAAAGCAAGGTCGACCCTTATCTGCGTCCGCTGTACGACGGCTTGTTCGACATGCTCGGCGCGGAGAATTTCGCCAAATATCAGGAGCGCGGCTCGATCGAGGTAGCGCCGCTGGCCTATATGCGCGGCCGCACGCTGGACGACAGCTTCATCATCCTCGACGAGGCGCAGAACACCACGCCCGAGCAGATGAAAATGTTCCTGACCCGTCTGGGCTTTGGCTCGCAGGCGGTCATCACGGGCGACATTACGCAGGTCGACCTGCCGGACGGGAAGCAGTCCGGCCTCAAAGAAGCGCTGCGCGTGCTTGACGGGGTAGAGGGCATCGCCCAGTGCTACCTGACCGAAAAGGATGTTGTGCGCCACGAGCTGGTGCAGCGCATCGTCAAGGCGTATGCCGATTATGAGGGCAAAAAGGGCAAGAGCAAGGCGCCGGACAATAAGCACCCGGCCTTCCGCCGAAAAGGGGACAAGCGATGAACCATCAGATCAACATCGGTTTTGAGACCGAGGTCGAGGACGAACAGGGCGTACGCGAGCTGATACAGACCTGCGCAGGGCGCGTGCTCGAGAGCGAAAACGTGCCGTTTGACGCTGAGATCGACGTGACGGTTGTCGACGCGGACAGCATCCGGCAGCTCAATGCCGAATACCGGGATAAGGACGCGGTAACCGACGTTTTGTCCTTTCCGATGTACGAGTTTTATAACGGCGAGCCGCAGGAGGAGCTGGAAGCCGAGCAGGACACGGGCTGTGTCATGCTGGGCGATATGATTTTGTGCTATACGCGTGCGGTTGAGCAAGCCGCCGAGTTTGGCCATTCGCCTGCGCGCGAGTGTGGCTATCTGACGACACATTCGGTGCTGCACCTGCTGGGCTATGATCACGAGCGGAATGACGGGGACACCCGCCTGATGCGCGCCAAGGAGGAGGACAACCTTACCTTCCTCGGCCTGACAAGGGAGAACGGATAGGGAAAACGCGATGGGCAAGAACATCCGAAAACTGCATGAGAGCTTCCAGCACGCGCTGCGCGGACTGGGGCTGTGCATCCACGGGGAGCGCAACTTCCGCGTGCACATGGTTGCGGCGTTTTATGTGACCGTATTTGCGCTGATAGGCCGCGCGAGTGCGGCGGAGGGCGCGATTTTGTGCATCTGCTTCGGCCTAACCATGGGAGCAGAGCTGATGAACACTGCGATTGAGCGCCTGTGCGATCGGCAGGCCAGCGGGTATGACGGCTATGTCCGCAACGCCAAGGATATCGCGGCGGCGGGCGTGTTTGTGTGCGCTGTGGCCTGTGTCGCAGTCGGTGTATGCGTCTTTCTCGGCAGGGGCGTGCTGTGGACTGCTGTGCAGTTTCTGCTCGCGCATCTTTGGGCTGCGATGGCGCTGCTAGTGACCGTACCGGTCGCACTTTGGTTTATATTTCATTATGGGAGAATACAATGACGAAGATTACGAAAACCGCGGTCGTCTCGGTGGTCGGCCGCCCGAATGTCGGCAAATCCACGCTGACCAATAAGCTGGTGGGGCAGAAGGTCGCCATCGTGTCCAGCAAGCCGCAGACCACGCGCACGCGTATCACGGGCGTGCTCAGCCGCGGGGACACGCAGTATATCTTTCTGGATACGCCCGGCCTGCACAAGCCGCGCTCCCGTCTGGGTGACTATATGTGCAAGGTCGTGACCGATACCGTGTCCGAGGTGGATGTGGCGGCGCTGGTCGTTGAGCCGATTGCGAACATCGGCCCGGCCGAGGAAAGCCTGATCCAGCAGATCAAGCAGCACCACATGCCGTCCATTCTGGTTATCAACAAGATCGACACGGTGAAAAAGGAAGAACTGCTCGCGGTCATCGCGACCTATTCACAGGCGCATGCGTTTGACGCGGTTGTGCCGGTGTCGGCGCGCACGGGCGAGGGGCTGGACGACTTCCTTTCCGAGGTGGACAAGTACGCACTCGAAGGCCCGCAGCTGTTCCCGGAGGATATGGTGTCCGACCAGCCCGAGCGGCAGCTCGTGGCCGAGATCGTGCGCGAGAAGATGCTGCGGCTCTTAGACCGCGAGGTGCCGCACGGCGTTGCCGTCGGCATCGAGCGCTGGCACGAGCGCGAGGACGGCCTGATTGAGATCAACGCGGTCATTTACTGCGAAAAGAACAGCCACAAGGGCATCATCATCGGCAAGCAGGGCGCGATGCTAAAGGAGATCGGCCGCCAGGCACGCGCGGATATCGAGCGCATGCTGGATGCGAAGGTGTTCCTCGAGTTATGGGTCAAGGTCAAGGAAGGCTGGCGTAACAACCAGTACCAGATGCGCAACTTCGGTTACGAGGATCAATAAATGGCCGAAGTCAGGCTGCGCGCGTTGATTTTGCGCGAGGTGGATTTCGGCGATTTTGACCGCTATCTGACCGTGCTGACCGAATACGGCCGCAAAAGCGAAATTCTATATAAAAACGCGCGGCGGGGCAAAAAGCAGAACCCTGCCGCGCGGCAGTTTTGTTATTCTGAACTGATCCTGTCCGAGCGGGGCGGCAAATACGCGCTGCGCGACGCTGATCTGGTGCACTCGTTCTTTTCGCTTGCCGAGGATATCGAGCAGTACGCGCTCGCGTGTTATCTGGCCGAGCTTGCCGGCGCAGTGACTGGGCCGGACGAGGATGGTCCGGCGGTTAGCCGTTTGCTGCTGTACGCGTTGCACGCACTCGAGGGCAAAAAGCGCGACCCGGCGCTGGTCAAGGCAGCGTTTGAGTGGCGTGTGCTGGCGGAAAGCGGCTATGCGCCCGATCTGGCGGACTGCGGTGTGTGCGGCCAGCTGATCGCGCAGCCGCCTGTGTGTTTTTCCGTGCGGGCGGGCACGGCGGCGGACGCCGCGTGCGCCGCGCGTGTCGGCGGGTATGAACGGCTGGCAGACGGCACGCTGTGCGCGATCTTGCATGCGCTGTCAGCCGAGCCGCAAAAGGCATATGCCTTTGCGCTGTCCGGCGCGGCAAAGGAGCAGTTTTGCAGGCTGGCGGAAGCCTACGCGCAATATCACCTCGGCCGCGGGTTTGACAGCTTGCAGTTTTACAAATCTATTGCAATATAATTTGTATTTTGGGAGTTTGAGATGAATCGTTTAGGCGAAAAATCCTTAAAAACACTGGAATATTACGAAATCTTGGAGCGGCTTGCCGCGCAGGCCGCGTCGGATGCGGCCAAGGCGAAATGCCGCGCGCTGCGTCCGCTCGATGACCATGAGCAGGCGCAGGTCTGGATGGAGCAGACCTCGGATGCGAAAAACCGCATGGTGAGGCACGGCAGTCCGTCGTTTGGCGGTATCCGTGAAGTCGGAGCAATCTTGCAGCGCGCCGACCGCGGCGGCACGCTCAACCCGCGCGAGCTGCTCGATGTGGCAAGCCTGCTGCAAACCGCGCGCCGCGCGCTGGTGTACGATGCCGAGCAGGAGGAAAAGACTGCGCTCACGCCGATCTTCGGCCTGCTGACCGGAAACCGCTCGCTGGAGGAAGCCATCACGACCGCGATCGTGTCCGAGGAGGAGATCGCGGATGGTGCTTCTCCTGAGTTACTGTCCATCCGCCGCGAATTGCGGCGCATTTCGGGCAAGGTGCGCGAAACGCTCAACCGTCTGATTTCGGGTGAGCGGTCGAAATATCTGCAGGAAACCATTATCACCCAGCGCAATGGTCGCTTCGTTGTGCCGGTTAAGGCCGAGCACCGCGGCGATGTGCCGGGTCTGGTGCATGATACCTCGTCCACCGGCGCGACCGTGTTCGTCGAGCCGCAGCAGGTGGTTGAAATCAACAACCAGATCAAGGTGCTCGAAGGCCGCGAAGAGGCCGAGATCGAGCGTATCCTTGCGGAACTGTCGAATGAGGTCGCAAGCTATAAGGGTGCGATCGAGCAGGACTTTGACGCGCTCGTGTCGCTCGACTTTGTGTTTGCGCGGGCAAAACTGTCGTTCGAGATGAACGCCGCCGCGCCCGTGCTCAAAGAGGGGAATGGCCGCTGCCGCCTGCTGCGCGCGCGGCATCCGCTGCTCGATAAGGACAAGGCGGTGCCGATTGACATTGCGATCGGCGGCGAGTACGACACATTGGTGATCACTGGCCCGAATACGGGCGGTAAGACCGTATCGCTGAAAACGCTGGGTCTATTGTCGCTCATGGCGGCATCCGGCCTGCATATTCCGGCAAACGAGCAGAGCGAGATCGCGCTCTTTGAGCATGTATACGCCGACATTGGCGACGAACAGTCGATCGAGCAGTCGCTCTCGACCTTCTCTGCGCACATGAAGACCATCGTATCCATCATGGACTGCTGCGGGCAGGGCGATCTCGTGCTGTTCGACGAGCTGGGTGCGGGTACCGACCCGGTCGAGGGCGCGGCGCTCGCCGTCGCGGTCATCGGCTACGCGCGTCAGATGGGCGCATGTGTAGCAGCAACAACGCACTATGCAGAACTGAAAACCTTTGCGCTCACGACCGACGGCGTAGAGAACGCTTCGTGCGAGTTTAATGTACAGTCCTTGCAGCCGACTTACCGCCTGCTGACCGGTATCCCGGGCAAATCCAACGCGTTTGCGATCGCGGCGCGGCTGGGATTGCAGCCGACCATCATCGAGCGGGCGAAGGAGCAGGTTTCGACCGAGGATGCGCGGTTTGAGGACGTATTGGCCGAACTCGAGCGTGAGCGCCGCCGCGTGGAGCAGTTGCGCGACGAAGCGGCAAAAATGCGTTCGGCGGCGCAGTCCGAGCGCGATAAGATGCGCGCGGAGCGCGATGCGGCCGAGGAACGTGCCGACAAGATGCTGGAAAGCGCGCGCAGCCAGGCTGACCGCATCTTGAAAGATGCGCGCATGACCGCCGAGACCGTCTTTGACGAGCTTGAGGACATGAAGAAAAAGGCGCAGAAGAAAAACGCCGACCAGAACCTTGCCGCGGCCAAGGCCGCGCTGCGCGGCGTGATCACACAGACCGAAAACGAGCAGCGCCGCGGCGTGCAGAAGCGTGTGGTCGAGGCGGATGAGCAGCGGCCGGTGCAGAAGGGCGACCGCGTGCGCTTGCTGAACGTTGGCGGCGTGCTGGCAGATGTGCTCGCGCCTGCAGATAAGAGCGGCAATGTGCAGGTACAGGCAGGTCCGATGAAAATGACGGTCAAGGAAAACGAGCTGCGGCTGGTCGAACAGCCCAAGGCTGCGAAAAAGCCCGCGCCGCAGCCGCGGCGGAACGCGCCTGCACGCGAACTGAACCTGCGCTCGGCGGCGAGCGAGGTCGATGTGCGCGGCATGAGCGCGGAGGAAGCGCTCTTTGAAGTGGACAATTTCCTGTCCCGCGCGATCATGGCGGGGCTGCCGTCCGTGACAGTCATCCACGGCAAGGGCACGGGCGTGCTGCGGAATGCCGTGCAGCAGCACCTGCGGTCCAATAAGCGCGTCAAGAGTGTGCGCAGCGGTGTGTATGGCGAGGGCGAACAGGGCGTGACCATCGTCGAACTGCGCTGAAACCGGTTTCGGCAGATGAGATAAATTTTGCGCTTATTTTTGCGCAAAACCGGCATGCAGGGCAAAATGCCTTATATTTCAACACAATGCAGGAAAAAATTCATCAAAAACGCAAAAGCGGCAGGCGCAAAAGAGGCTTGACGAAATCGACAAAAGAGGATAGACTATATATATCGGATTTGAAGAAATAGGAGCGATGCAGATATGTTTTCGAAAGAGGTACAGGTTACCAATCAGGTAGGCTTATATGCCCGTCCCGCTACGTTTTTTATTCAGAAGGCTAATGAATTCAAGTCGACGATTCTGGTAGAGAAGGAAGAGCGCCGCGTTAACGCTAAGAGCTTGCTCGGTATCCTGTCCCTGGGTATCACCAAGGGTACTACCATCAACCTGATCGCAGACGGCCCGGACGAAGAAGAGGCTGTTTCTGCTCTGGTTGAACTGATCACGTCCAACTTTACTGACTAAGTTATCGCATCCTGAGAAAAGCGCCGAAT
>OERW01000155.1_pt1 | contig 21941 bp, 20 predicted proteins | sample 1540091 | NCBI WGS metagenome assembly OERW01 (sample SAMEA3891889, study PRJEB23780) | metagenome | biome: terrestrial biome; feature: animal house; material: Caecal content | place: Italy | collected 2015-05-05 | reverse complement strand
TGAGCTTCATACCCAGCAAGGAGCCCAGAACAGAACCTACCAGAATGCTCAGTACAATGACCCCGAACACCGGCCAGGTCAGCAGGCCCTCCATGGTGGCCATATAGCCAGCGTCCATCATCTGGGCGGCATACTCCAAATAGCTTTCTTTGGTAAACCAGAGGGGCAGAAAGTCCCCGATAAAGCCCAGATTGAAGCAGAAGAAGCCCAGCATCAGCCAGCCTTTCTTCCGGAACTGTCCAGCTCGCAGGCACAGCTCACACAGAATTCCTCCCACCAGTCCCGTGATGGGGAACATCCAGGTGGCGGCCACCAGCACCAAGCCGGTAATCAGGCTGGTGAGCAGGAAGGGGCCGTTTTTCCGCACCTTGGCCACCATCAGCATGAACACCGGCCCGATCAGAATGGCATCAATAAAGTGGGTAGCAAACCATACATAGGGGCTGACGCCGCCCACCAGCATAAAAAGAAAGCGGATGGCAATGCACACCGCCCCCAGTGCGCCGGCGGTGATGGCGTCTTTGGCAGTCAGTTTGCGTTTTCCCTGTTCCAATGATTGAGACATATTTCATTTCCTCCTGTCGGTAATCGTTAGGTATCGCTAACCACAAGACAGGATAGCATAACTGCTTGTCTGCTACCAACTCCATACAGGTGTTTTGGCTCCAAACAGCACTTAGTTTCTGAGCAATCATTGACGGCTCGTTGCCGGTCCGGTACAATCAAAGCCAGATCAAGTAACGGAGGCGCTGCTCATGTCCAATATGACGCAACTTTTTGATGCCAGCCGTTTCCAGGGCCATGTGAAGGTTCAATCCGCCGGCAAGGCTGCGGTGATGACCCTCTGCGGCCCGGAAACCGGAAGCCTGCGATTGTTCTCCCTATGGGATGGTGCAGTTCTTTCTTTCAACCGGATCTATACCCAAGTATGGCCTTTGGCACAAAATGAAGCGGCCAACATTCTGCTGCTGAACTTCTGCCGGAAGGGGCGCTGTGAAGTGGCGCTGGAGGATGGACAGTTTGCCTTCCTCTCTCAAGGACACATGGCCGTAGGAACCCAGCAGGCTCAGGAGGAGTATCGCTACCCCAGCGGTCTCTATGAGGGTATCGAGTTGTTTTTGGATCTGGATATGTTGGCCCATCGTCCCTATCCACTGTTTCAGGAGGGGGAGGTAAGCCTGGAGGGGATCATGGAGCACCTGCATACCTCCCGCCGACTGTATTTGGGACCCACGCCTGCCTGTGTGCAGACATTGCTGGATGACCTGTGGCAGCTTCGAGATTCGGAGGAAGTGGGACTGCTGAAACTTCTCTCCGCCCAGCTGCTTTGGAAGGTAGAACGCCAGTCTCTTGAAACCAGTCCCGCAGTCCGCTATTTTACCAGCTCTCAGGTGGCCATCGCCAGAGAGATACAGAACATCCTGTGCGCAGACCTGAGCCAGAACCACACGGCGCGGGAGTTGGCGGATCGGTTCCAGGTGGCCGAAACCAGTCTCAAGAATTACTTCCGCGGTGTGTTTGGAGAAAACCTCTCCACATTTTTGCGGGAGGTGAGGATGCGCCGGGCAGCAGAATTGCTGCAGAGCAGTGAATTACGAGTGGCGGAGATCGCAGCACAGGTAGGCTACGAAAATCAGAGCAAATTTGCCGCAGTTTTTGTTCGGCACTTCGGCTGCCCGCCGCTGGAGTATCGCCGCAGGGCACACCTTTCGATTGCTGATGACAATTAACATCCATATACTTTGCCCTTTCTGAGATACCCACAGTTCTAAAACATAAGGAACTGCGGGTATCTCTTATTTTGAAAACGGAAGGCTTGAGTTCCTGTTCCCAAAATTCAGTCACCGCACACTTCCGCCCCTTGACATTTTTCCTTGATAACGCTAAAATACATACAAGTATGTATTTCGTATTTGTATGTATCATGGGAGGTATACGCATGGAAACCACAAAGGGACACTATATTTTCGGAACGGTGAAGGTTGGGGAGCGTGGGCAGATCATTATCCCCAAGGAGGCTCGACAGGTCTTTGATATTAAAGCCGGAGACACTTTGATTGTGTTGGGCGACGAGAAATGGGGCATTGCCGTCACAAAGGCAGATGTGCTGGAGAAGCACGCTTATGATGTATTCAAAAAAATCTCGGAGGGACAGACGGATGCAGACCAGTAACACAGCTCTTTTCTTTTTGGAAGACGATTGCATCCGTGCCTTTGGTCAGGAAACAGGCTGTACCTTACTCCAACAGGCGGAGGAACTTTACCAGGATTTGTGCCAGCACGGGAATGACCGGGGCAATCATGTGATCGAGGAGCATATCCAGAGCAGGCTGTTTCCTTTGATGTCATATTACAAAGCGCTTTTGAAACATGGTATTCAAGAAGATCAGGCATTGTTGTTGGTACGAGAAACAGCACACAAAGCTGCCATAGATAAAAAAGCCGAAATGCAAAAATTAGGTTCGCTTCCTTTTGCTTATCTCATTTTCCGGATGGGCGTCAAACGACACATGAAAAACCACTTTCCTCCAGAGGGATGGCAAACAGAGTGGGTGCGCTGTGACTGCCAAGAGATCCATTTCAATTTGCACCGCTGCCTCTACTGGGATGTTACGAAACAATTTGGGTGCCCGGAGCTGTGCTGTGTATTCTGCGAAAGTGATGACATCTCCTTCTCCGGACTGGCTCCCAAAATAAACTTCCTGCGCAACGGAACGCTGGGCAGCGGAGCGGACTGCTGTGACTTCCATTTCATCAAGGCGCAATGAGGAATTAGGAAAACTGCCTATGAAACATACCTTTTACTCCCTTCTGCCCCTGTTTTTACTGCTGGATCTGGTTATTCCTTTTCTGCTGGCGCCCACCTATCCGGGCTACCGCCACACCCGGCAGGTCATGAGTGTGCTGGGAAACCGAAGCGCCCCCTTCCACACAGTCTATACTCTATGGCTGCTCTTCCTGGGGACAGCCATTCTGCTGACCTGCGCCCAGCTGTGCCCCCTCCTTTGGGGCCGGTCCGGCGGTCTCAGTCTGGCTCTGGCGGCAATCTTGATCATCTACGCTCTGGGCGGCTGCATTTTGTCAGGATTGTTTCCTGTGTCAGAAACCAAGGCGATGGAGACTTTGTCCGCAAAGATTCACGGTTTCGGGTCGGTGTTGGGTTTTCTGGCGCTGACCTTCGCTCCGCTGGTCGTTGCACTGTTTTATTTCAAGGGCAGGCAGACCAGCCTTGCTCTGTGTGCGCTGACGTGCTTTATCCTGGCGTTGGTTTTCTTTGTGCTGTTCGTTATGGCAGACAAGCCCCGGTTTGCCCACACCGTGATCGCATGGGAGGGGCTGTGGCAGCGGCTGACCCTGCTGTTTATGTATCTTCCTCTGGCACTGCTCTGTGCCAGAGGTGCACAATAAGAAAGGAGTGGTTCCGATGCCGCAGATGAACAAAGGCGGAAAGTTTGTTTTTGGGAAATCCAACATTCAAGAATCCGGCAAAGTTCAGTTTCCCATCCAGGCTATGGCGGAATACCAGATCACCGCCGAAGGCAAGGTCTATCTCTTTACCGGAAGCAAGGTGACCGGTGGATTCTGCGTGACCAGAAAAGGGCTGCTCCTGCCATCCAAGCTGGGCCATATTCTGGCCGCTCTGCCCGAGCTGCGGGACTATACCGCCGAAGAAGGTGCATTTCTTCCTTATAAGGGCCGCTCCTACTGCTGGCTCTCTGTGACAGCAGACGGGCTGATCCGTCTGACGAAGCCAATGATGGATTTTCTTCGCATTACCCCAGGGATGCGGCTCTTATCCATCCGCAGCAGCGACATTGCCTTCACCATGGGCGCCAGAGGGCCGCTTCTGGAAAAGGCGGATCGCTATAATGGCGTGATTCCAGAATTCTGAATTATGACAAAAAGCGGTCGTTGACAAGGATATTCTGTCAGCGGCCGCTTCTCTGTCTGCAGCCATGAACATTCTGGCAAGGAAATCAACTGGGTAGCAATTTGCACTCCGGTTGATTTCTTTATTGGGATAGAAGGAGAAAGAATCGTTGGCAGTGCCGGGGAAGCATCTCCACTTAATTGGACAGTCTTTGCTCAGCTGCCCACATAGCGGCATATTTTCCGCCTCTGGCCAGGAGCTCCTCATGAGTGCCGGACTCTGCAATGTTCCCGTCTGCTACCACCAGAATCTGATCCGCATTTCGGACGATAGACAGGGTATGTGCAATCATGATTACTGTCTTCCGCTCTGACAAAAGCCCCAGGATTGCCCGCTTGACCGCCAGCTCGTTTTCAATGTCCAGTGAGGCAGTTGCCTCATCCAGCAGCAAGATGGGGCTGTTTTTCAAAATAGCCCGGGCGATGGACAGACGCTGACGCTCCCCGCCGGAGAGAAAGTTTCCGTTTTCCCCAATAGGGGTGTCATAGCCATGCTCCAGCTTCTGTATGAAGCCGTCACATCCAGCCGCACGGCAGGCGGCCTCCACCTCACGGTCTGTGGCCGAGGGGCGGGCATGGCGGATATTCTCCCGAACTGTATCGTCAAAGAGGAACACCTGCTGATCCACCATGGAGATCTGCTCCAGCACCCGTTCTGCCGCCACGGTCTCAATGGACTGCCCTCCGATGGAGATCTCGCCGCTCTGCGGTTCGTAGTATTTGGCGATCAGATTGAGAATGGTGGATTTGCCGGAACCGGAGTCTCCTACAATGGCGGTGAGCTTTCCTGCCGGCGCCGTAAAGGACAGCTCCTTCAGCACCGGCTCTCCCGGCACATAGGAGAAGGAGACCGAGCGGAAGGTGATGTTCTGCTCAGCAGGATGGAAGGGCGCCATGGAACCTCTCTCCTCCGGTTCCGCCATCACCTGGAGGATATTGTTCTTGGAGACCATCAGGTGCTTCCATTCAAAGAGATCGATGGAAATGGCAGTGGTAAGCTTGGTCAGCAGAATGGGCAGCATGGAGACCATGAGATAATCCACATTGCTCAGCGTACCGGTTGCCCAGGGACCGGCTGCCAGCGCCATGATGGCCGGCACACTGCACCAGCTGAGAATATTATACCCGAAGCCAATAGGGATGCCCTTTGCCTCGTACAGATAACACACCCGGCTGAACCTCCGCATCGCCTCGGTAGTGGCCTGATTCTGGACACCACCCATATGATAGGCACGGAAGGTCTGGATGCCGTCGATGTACTCCACGATGCTGCTGACCGTCTCGGCGCTGACCTCATGCTTGGCCACGCCGTATTTGGCAACAACACGGAAGGACAGCCACAGATTGGGGATCAGCCCCGCTACCACCAAGAAAAGAATCAGCCCCGCGGGCAGATACACCTTGCATACAAAGCCTACCAGCATGGCGGCCAGCACAGCGTTTTTGGTGATGTTGCCGCTGGAGTGGGTCAGGATCTTCTCGTAGCTACCCACATCGCTGGTCATGGTATTCACATACTCTCCCACCTGTCCCTGGGTGAAACGGGAAAGAGGGATCTGTTTGAGTTTGTCACCCAGCCGAAGCCGCAGACCTTTGGAAACAGCAGCTCCGCCCAGCTGAACCTGCGTGTAACCGGCGGCGTAAATGACCAGTCGAATCAGGAAGATGCCCGCAAGAAACGCAGTCAGCAGCCCGAGCCGCTGTGCGCTCAGGCTGCCCTCAGACAGCCCGGACAGAACCATATAAATGGACAAGTAGCTGCACCCGGACAGCAGCCCTTCCACTACCGTGAGGATCACACCGGAATAGAAGGCCCGATTTTTACGGAACACATTTGCCTCACGCATGCTGCACACCCCCTTCCACGGAATAGGCAATGGCACGGGCAGCCCGGTAATCCGCCCAAGCCCTGCGGTAGTATTCATTTTTCTCCAGCACCTCTTCATGGGTACCACAGCAGGTAATGGTGTTGTTCTCCACTACTGCCACCTTGTCGCACAGCTTGATGGCACCCAGCCGGTGGGCCACGATCACAACTGTCTTGCCCCGGCACAGGTTTTCAATGGCCCGGTCGATCTCCACCTGGTTTTCCGGATCAGCCGCTGAGGTGGCTTCATCCAGGATCAGAATGGGGGCGTTTTTCAAAATGGCCCGGGCGATGGCAATCCGCTGCCGCTCCCCACCGGAGAAACGGGAGCCGAAAGTACCCACCTTGGTTTCATAGCCCTGGGGCAGCGATTGGATGAAATCATCGATCTGCGCCAGCCTGGCAGCCTCGCGCACCTGCTCCAGTGTTGCTCCCGAGTTCATGCGGATGTTTTCCAGCACGCTGCCCCGGGTCAGAAAGGTCTTTTGGAACACCAGGGAGATATGGTCCAGCAGGTCTTCGTAGTCCAACTCCCGCACATCTCTGCCGCCGATGCGGACCGTTCCCTGGGTCGCATCGTAAGAGCGGGCCATCAGCTGGATCACGGTGCTTTTGCCTGCACCGGACACCCCCACCAGCGCAACCTTTTCCCCCTGCGCCACAGTGAGGGAGCAATCCCTGAGCACATCGGTCTTTCCATCGTAGGAAAAGGAGACATGATCCAGGGTAATGCCGCAGGTCTCCGGAAAGGCCGCGCCACTGGAAAAGGTGGGCAGATCCAGGATCTCCTCCACCTTTTTCACGCCGGAAAGCGCCTGAGCAAAGGTGGTGGCCAGTTTTTGCAGGGGCAGGATCTCGGTGAGATACATCCCGCCTACATAGGCAAAAAGCAGAAATACGCTGCCGGTAACGCTTCCCCGGAGGAAAAGCAGGCCGCCTACTGGAACCATCAGCACCATTCCGCACTCCACCAGCAGCAGAAAGGCGGCATAGGGCGGAGCCGTCTTGTGTGTGACCAAGTTCCAGATCCGGTTCTCCTCCTCAATGGCATGGGAAAACTTCTGGAAGGAGCGGCTGCCCATGTTATACGCTTTGATCAGCCGCATACCAGAGATGTACTCAATCATCACGGAATTAAAGCCTACCAGGGAGCGGTTGACATCGGACAAGACCCCCTTCATTCTTTGGAAGATGACCGCCATCACAATGCCGGCCAGGGGCAGCGGGATCAGGGAGACCAGGGCCAGAGGGGCATTGACGGAGAGCAGATACAGGAAAATCACAACCGGTCCTGTGAGATAGGCCACAAATTCCGGCAGGTTGTGGGCCAGAAACAGTTCCAACTTCTCGATGTCCTCATTGAGAACGGTCTTGACCGCTCCTGTGCTCCGCTCGTCCAAGGCTCCAAGAGACACTTTGGCAAGATGCTCCGTTACCATGCACCGCACTCGAAACAGCGCCCCATAGGCTCCCTTGTGAGACAGCACACCCGAAGTACCCAGCAGCACCAGCCTTCCCACGGTGCCCGCCGTGACCAGCAAAGCGCAGTCGGCGATAACTGCTTTGGTACAGGCGCCGGAGAGCACCGCATCCATCAGCCGGTAAATGCCGATATACGATGTGATGACCAGAATACCGCTGCCAAAGGCACACAAAACGGACAGGATCAGCCATTTCCGTTCCGGCCCGGCCCACTGCAGCAGCCGCATCACCGGTGATGGCCGTTTTTCTTTCATCGTCTGTTCCTCCTTCCCCCGGCTTGACGAGAGCGCCGGGAAGTGATATTTTAGTTAGCAGATACTAACCAACATCCATCCTACCGGCAAAACAGCGGTATCGCAAGGCTTTGGGCGCGGTTCCGGCTGATTGGGGTGGAGATGTGGCTGATCGAGGTGGTGACAGATTATGGCGGCAAATAAAGACTTAGAGCAACAATATGGCCAGGCGATGGAGGAACACGGGTTTCTTCCAGATCCGGAGAACCGGCGTTACGGCTCCATGGGGCTGTGCTGGCGGCACACCTCCCAGCAGGGCGGCGGTTTTTTCTGGACCTACGGGCAGCAGAATCTCTATACCATCAAGATCCATGATTTCTTTTTCCATGAGGATCAGCTGCTGGAGTTCCATTGGCCGGAGAGTCTCAGTGTCACCTGGTATGAATCCATTTCCGGGGAGGAGTTCTCCCCCTGCCGCCGTCTTGTTCCAGGCTGTGTCAAAAGTTTTATCGGAGGTCGGGAACCATACCGGGCGCTCATCCACAGGCAGATCCCCATCGTTTCCATTGGCGTGGAGATCACCCCGGCTTACTACCGGGATTATCTGCGCCGCCAGTTTCCCCAGGAGTATCAAAGCCTGCTGGAGTCTTTTCAAACGCTGGATCAGACAGAACACTTCCCGGAAATGGTGCAGCTCTTGAAACAGGTGCGCGACTACCGGGGGGAGGGGCTTCCCGCCCGTTTGTTTTATGATGGGAAGGTGGCGGAGGCGGTGGCGCTGGTGGCAGAGCGGCACCTGAAGCGCAAGAACCGCCGTTCTGTCAGTGCGGAGGATATGGTACGGCTGGCCGATGTGGCAGCCTTCATCACGGCCCACTGTGCGGATGAACTGCCGCTGGAACGGCTCAGCCGTATTGGCTGCATGAGCATTTCCAAGCTGAAGGATGCCTTCCATGTCCGGTATGGCTGCACGATTACCCAGTACATTCAGGGGCAGCGCACGGAGCAGGCTGGGCGGCTGCTGCGGGAAACCGACCTGCCGGTGAGCCAGGTGGCGGCCATTGTTGGGTATCAGAATCCCAGCCGTTTCGCGGAGATCTTCCGGCGAAACACCGGACGCTCCCCGGCGGAATACCGCAGAGCATGCTGGAGTTCCTTCACGGAGGTAAACGATATGGAAAGGAAAGATTCTTTATGAAAATACAGTATTTTGGAGATCCATCTAATCCCAAAATCGTTGTTCTGCACCCCATGCTTCTGGACGGGAAAAGTATGCTGCCTCTGCTGGGCGAACTGCGGAACAGTCATTGTGTGATCGCGCCGGATCTGACAGGCCATGGAACAGATACTGGGATCTTTCAAAGCGCCCAACAAGAGGCAGAAACGCTGGCCGGCTGGCTGACAACGCAGGGATGGATTGATCTGAAGTTAGTGTTTGGTGCATCCATCGGTGCCGTGGTGGCGATGCAGTTGATTGCCATGCCCACATTCAAAGTTCACACCGCAGTCTTAGAGGGATGCCCCCTCCATTCCAATGCTGCTTTTCTACGGATGATGGCGACCCGTATGTTTCTGTCAAAACATCGGAAAGCACAGCAACATCCCGGTTTGTCTGCACAGCGGATGACAAAAATCTATGGGGAGACGCTCGGCCTTATCATGGGGCACACCTTTGAACAAATTCGTCCGGAAACTTTGCAAGCCATCGCTGCCGCCTGTTCGGACTGCACCTTTCCCAACTATCCAAAGGAGTTGGAAGCTCACCTGTTTTTTGAGTATGGCAGTGAGGACATCAGCGCCAAGACCGCGCGCAGGGTTGTCTCAAAGCACTATCCGTCTGCTTCCTTTACAGTCCGGGAAGGCTATGTTCACTGCCAATATCCCGCCGTTCTGGGAGAGCAGTATTCCAAGGTATTGGAGGAATACCTCGCCAGGGGACTTCAATAATAGAACCCAAGAGGCCGCATGGGGAACATTCCACCATGCGGCTTTTTCAATCGTCAGCAATCGGCAGAACAGAATCGGCTTTTCCTGTGTTCTGTCCGTCCCGGCCTGCTTTCTGAAATGGAGAACAATTCTCTCAATGTAGGGAGAGTGTCCATGGTAACAGGCACATCGTCAGGCATTTCTCCTTCATCAAAGTGGAGGATGCGGGAACAGGTACGACTGACAAATTCAAAATCATGTGTGACAATAAAGATGACTTTTCCCATATCAGACAGCCGCCGGATCAGACCCGCAACCTGTGTCATGCTGTCAAAATCCAGCCCGCTGGTCGGTTCGTCAAACACCAGCAGGTCTTTCCCACAAATCATGCTGACCGCTACCGCCACCCGCTGCTTTTGACCTCCGGACAGGGTATTGGGGTGGCGGTCTCTGAATGGGGCCAGGGCCAACTCTTCCAGTGTTGCGTCAACGAGCGTCTGTTTCGGATTGCGGATACCGAATGTACATTCTGACTCCACACTATCCGCAAAAAGCTCGTAGTTCACATCCTGCATGACCATATAGGAATGCCGCAGGCGATCTTTGTGAGCCATGGACAGACCGTTCCAAAAGAATTGACCATCACAGGCCTTATGAAGCCCGCACAAAGCACGGGAAAAGGTCGTTTTTCCGGCCCCATTGTGGCCAACGACGCCAATTACCTCTCCCTTTACTGCTGTAAGGCTGATGTCGTGCAAAATGGTTCTCTTCTTATAGTGAAGGGCTACATTGTTAAGTTCCAAGATAGGATCTGAAACAGGCGCAAGGGAATGATCCCGCGGTGGGAGAACACGATGCAAATCAATCGCTCGAAGGCCCATTTGTTCCCGGGTATCCTCCGACAGCTGTCGAAATGCTTCCGGCGTAAAGACCTGCATGATTTTCCCGTGTTCCAAATACACAATCCGGTCCACCAGATCCATCAAATAGTACAACCTATGTTCTGCAATCAATATGGTTTTCCCCTGCGATTTGATCAGCCTGAGATGTTCTCCCAATTCTTGAATGGAACGCATATCCAAATTGGAGGACGGTTCATCCAAAAGATATATTTGAGGATTCATCGCATAGACCGAAGCAAACGCTATCTTTTGCTTTTCTCCACCGGATAACTCGAAGATGTTGCGATTACGGAGGTTTTCAATGTGCAGTTCTGCCGATGTACGATCCACGCGTTCTCTCAGCTGGCAAACTGGAAGTGCTTGATTCTCAATACCAAAAGCGATCTCGCTGTCTGTATCCACATTGAAAAACTGTGTCCTTGGGTTTTGAAACACCGATCCAACCTTTGCGGCAATCTGGTGCATGGGAAGATCACTGACTTCCTGACCATCCACCAGTACGCTGCCCGCCAGTTCTCCTGCGTAGAATTGCGGGATCAAACCGTTTACAAGCCTCGTGATGGTGGTCTTCCCGCAGCCGCTCCGGCCACAGAACAGCACACATTCTCCGTCCTCTATGGTCAGGTTGATGTCATGCAGCCCGTCTCCTTTTTGTCCTTGATAAGTAAATGACACATGCTTTAACTCAATCATCCCAGCACCCCCTTTCCATAAAGCCCGACAACCAACGCGCCTGCAAAGCAAAAGACTGCCGCAATGTCCATCAACCCAATATGGATCTGCACCAGACAAGTTCGAGGCTTTGGGTTTTCAATGCCGCGGGTGATGGAAGCGATGGACAGTTCATCCGCCGCTTTGGATGCCGCCATCATCAACGGAACATAGATACACTCCACCGTTATTCCGGGATGTGTCAGGAGCCCCTTAAGCGAAGGTGAGACGTCCCGCATCCGCATCGCATCCTTGATAAACCGCCAATCCTCCTGAATGGTAGGGATATAACGCAGCATGACCGCCAAGGGGATTACCAGCTTTTGGGGTGCATGGATGCGATTCATCGCCGAGAGGAATTCGCTGACCTTTGTAGTGGAGATGACAATGCCGGACAGCATCCCGCAGGGGTAGACCTTATGGAACAACCCTAAAAAAGCGATAAACATGGTGCGCCAAGTTCCGGTCATGGTATCCATAATCCAGAAGGTGAGCAGAACGATCAGCGCATAGAACAGCACTCCCTTCCAGGCATACCTCCACTTTCCAAAACAAATGCCGAGCAGTCCAATCAGCACCACAAGACCCAGTTCGTAGAATAAGGATGGAGCCATCATGGCAGAAAGGATACACAGCACGAGCAGTAATATCTTCGTTCTGGGGTCCAGCCACAGTCTGCGCCTGAATAACGCTCCGCCAATCATGCGGTGATCCCAGCCTTTTCAAACTGCTTTTTCAGCAGCTTTCCACCGATCCAACCACTGAACGCAGCAATCGCCAGCGTTCCGATAATGATGACAGCCAACAGCCAGGAGGGCGCAGACGCGCTCATTGTGTCAATATAGGACTGTTCCGTGCCGTTTTCCAGCATTGTACTGGCCCAGCCTTGCGGATCAATAAAAAACACCACATAGGTGTAAACGCCGCCCAACGACATCAGCATATAGGACAGCAGATTGACCACCTTGTTGCGGTAATGTCCCGCACCAGCTACCAGATCGGCAATAATTCCCATTCCAATATAGCCTAAAGAAAAAGCCCAGTGCATTCCGGTAACGAACCAGATGATCCCCATAATGATGCCAAGAATGGTGACACTCCACCGCTTCTGAACCTTGGCGATCATCAGAAGATATACAGGGCCGCACAGCAATGCTGCACCCATTGGCATATAGAACGTCAAAACTGGGTTTGGTGCAAAGAAAATACCGCCGATTAGGGTAAACACCAAGAAAATTGCGCTGAAAATGCCGGTTGTCACAAGATCTTTGATAGTGAGACTCTTTTTTGCGGGATTGATTTGGTTGCTCATGTTGATCCTCCTATTTTGCAATGCGTTGACTTTATGGGATAGGTATGCTATCCTTTGGTTAGAGTTGGCTAACCGTTATATATAATTACACCATGCACAATCTGCTTTCAATCATTTGGAGTGAGGTTCGTCTTATCATTTCAAAAATTCGTCTAATCATTGCAAAACAAGGGAGGCGTATCTATTGTAATGACCGGTATCATCGAGCAACACTATGCGCCATTACTGAAAAAGCACGGTTTTGTACCGGAACCAGATAATGATCAGTATGGTCCTCTGGGGCTTTGCTGGAAGCTATCTCCGGAAGTTGGCGAAGGTTCCTATTGGACCTACGGGCAAAGGGATCTGTTCGACATCAAGATACACAACTTCTCTTTCAATAAGGATTTTATGCTGGAATTTGATCTCCCGGAATGTCTCAGTATTACCCGTTACGATTCCATCTCCGGTGAAGAGTTGTCTCCGTATCGCCGGTTGTCAGCCGGATGTATCAAGACCTATGTGGGCGGATACAAGCCATATCAAGTAATCGTCCACAAAAATATACCGGTTCGATCCATAGGCATCGAGATCACCCCCGCATATTATGAGGATTATTTGAAAAAACAGTATCCGGAAGAATATCGGAATCCCATCGAGGCTTTTCGGGAAATCGACCAAACAACAGATTTCCCGGAAATGTACCGGCTTCTATCAGAACTACAGAGCTACCGTGGAACCGGAATTGCAGCTAAACTCTATTATGAGAGCAAGGTAGCCGAGGCGCTCTCTCTGGTGGTTGAATATCAAAAAAAGCGTTCAGTTTCAGATCACAAACTGGTTTCTCAGGATTTGGAACGGATTCAAACCGTAGCGGCCTATCTGAGTGATCATTACGCTGGTGAAGTGCCCATAGAACGCCTGGCACAAATTGCCTGCATGGGTACGACAAAGCTCAAAAGCAGCTTCAAGAAGGTCTATGGCTGCACGATCACAGAGTATATACAGCAGCGCCGCATGAGTCAGGCAGAATATCTGCTGGCTCATACCGATCTGCAAATTGGTCAGATTGCTCAAACGATAGGATATTCTACATCCAGCCGGTTTGCGGAACTGTTTCGAAGAAGCACCGGCCTGCTCCCGCTGGAGTACAGGAAAATGGCAAAGCGAAAGTGATACAAAGCCAAAATCCAAAGAATCATTCCAAAACAGTACGAGGGGAGGCAGATATACCTCCCCTCGTACTTATTTTATATCCGCCAGCCCTCAGCCCGCTGTCGGATCTCGATAAAGTTCCGGTAAGTTCCCTCCTGGCTCATCAGCTCCTGATGGGTGCCCTGCTGAGCAATGCGGCCATCCTCCACCACTAAAATCCGGTCTGCGTTTTGGATCGTAGCCAGACGGTGGGCGATGGTGATGATAGTCTTTCCCCGCACCAGAGCAGAGAGCGCCTCCTGGATCTCATGCTCATTCTCCGGGTCCACGCTGGCGGTGGCCTCATCGAGAATGATGATGGGGGCATCCTTCAGCAGGCACCGGGCAATGGAAATCCGCTGCTTTTCTCCGCCGGAAAGGTTGGAACCGCCCTCTCCCACTATGGTGTCATACCCTTGGGGCAGCGCCATGATAAAGTCATGGCAGCGGGCCGCTTTGGCTGCGGCGATCACATCCTCCTCGGCAGCATCCGGACGGCCAAAACGGATGTTATTGCGGATGGTGTCGTGGAACAGATACACATTCTGAAATACCATAGCAATGTTGCGCAAAAGGCTGTCGCAGGTCATCTTCCGGATGTCATGGCCTCCTACGGTGATGCGTCCCTGATCCGCATCATAAAACCGGGCCAGCAGTGCGCAGAGGGTGCTCTTCCCGCTGCCGGACGGCCCTACAATGGCGGTGGCGCTGTTTTGCGGCAGCTGGAAGGAAACATCGTGGATCACCTCCCGTGTTCCGTAACCGAAGGAGACATGGTCGAAGCAGATGTCGTAACGCTCCAGAGAGATGTCTTTCCCATCCTGATCCGGCAGCTCCGTTCTCTCCAGCTCTTCCAGACGGTCCAGCACCGAGTCGGTGACAGAAAGGATATGGGCGGCGTCGTTGATGGACTCCACACTGCCGAAGATCGTGAAGGAGAACATGGCAGCCATCAGGAGCACCGGCAGCTCCAAGGTTCCGTTCATAGTCTGCCAGCCGGCGGTGAGCACCAGGCCAACAGCTGCGGCCTTCAGAGAAAACAGGTGCAGGCAGTTCCAGGGCACAAAGCCAAACTCGTTTTTGATACGGATGTCCTTATTGGCCCGGCACGCCTCAAAAAACCGCTGGGAGGACACCCCCTCCTGGCCAAAGGATTTGACCACCGAAAGGCCATGGATGTACTCAATGGCCGCCCCGGACAATGCCTCTTGGGCCCGATGTCCCACCGGAGCGGTGCGGGCACTCTGCCGCCCGATGCCGCGGAGGGCAAAGGCGGACAGCAGCACGCCCACCACTGCCACCAGCGCCGCCTCGGGGCAGAAGAACGCCATACACAAAACGATGACCAGGACCTGCAGATAGCCGTTGATGACCGCATCTACCATCTTCATGCTCTGCAGCTCCAGGGTGCTCAGCTCCGTGGTCAGAGCAGCCAGAATGTCGCCCAGGTTATTCTTGGAGAAATACCCCAAGGAAACCCGTTTGAGCAGGTCACCAAGTTCCAGTCTCTGCTGCGCCGCCCGCTCTGTTCCGATACTCTCCTGGAGCCGGTTTTTCCAGTAAGCACACACGAAGCGCAGAACGATCAGCAGGATGATCCCGCCCAGGCACAGCCAGGGGAGCTTGGCGTCCAGCGCCGTCCCCTCCTGGGCACTCTCGATGACCAGCCCAAGGGCCCAGGCCGCCAGCATCACCGGCCCGGCGGCGGCCCAGGTGGCAAGAAACGAACAGAGGCTTCCGAGATACAGCCGTCTGTGGTACCCCTTTGTCCAACGCAGAATCCGATTCATACTCCGAAACATCGTCAAGCCTCCTTTCCAACCGCCCAGTTCTGGGCACCCACATGGGCCTGCCATAGCTTTTGATATAGCGGGCATCGGCTGAGCAGCTCCGGCTGTGTGCCTTTGTCCACAATACGGCCCTTCTCCAGCACCACGATCTGGTCGGCGTTCTGAATCGTGCTCAGCCGGTGGGCAATAACCAGCAGCGTTTTCCCCCGGGAGAGCGCCATCAGGGAACGCTGGATCTTGTCCTCATTCTCTGGATCGGTAAAGGCGGTGGCCTCGTCCAGAATGACAATGGGGGCGTCCTTCAGAATCGCGCGGGCGATGGCGATCCGCTGCCGCTCCCCACCGGAGAGCTGCTTGCCCGCTTCACCCGCTGGGGTATCCCATCCATGCTCCAGCCGCCCTAAAAACTCCTCACACTGAGCAGCCCTGGCAGCCGCCCAAACTTCCTCCTCCGTGGCGTCCGGCTTCCCCAATCGAATGTTTTCTTTCAGAGAGCAGTCAAAGAGGAAATTGTCCTGTGTCACGAAACTGACCTGATCCGCCAGCTGCTTCAGTGTGAGATTCCGAATATCCACACCGCCTATGGCAATGCAGCCATCCGTCACATCCCAGAACCGAGCGATAAGCCGGGCTGCCGTAGATTTGCCGCCACCGGAGGGACCCACCAGAGCGGTGAAGGTGCCAGCGGGAAGTTCCAGATCAATGTGACGCAGCACAGTGTCCTCTTCTTTCCCGCTATACGAGAAGGACACATCCCGCAAAGTGATACCGCTGCCGGAGAGGCGGGCGGGCTCGGACGCCTCGGGCAGCTCCTCCAGATCCAGCAGATGCCGAGTGTCCCGGACGGCAAATTCCATGCTCTTCATGGAATTGAGAAAGGCTGCAGCCTGCACCAGCGGGGACACGATACCCAGCACCAGCATCAGGCACAGAGCCAGCCGGGCCGGGTCCAGGACGCCGGTCTGATACAGGGCGATCCCAACCGGCAGGGTAGCCAGCAGCGTGGTAGGCAGGATGGACAGGCACAGGTTCATGGATTTCCAGGTGCAGCGAAACCAATCCAGTGTGAAGTCACGGAAGCTGGTCACCGCCCGGACGAATTTCTCATAGGAGGCGCCGCTCTGGTTGAAGGCCTTTACCACCTCGATGCCCTCCACATACTCGACAATAATGCTGTTGACCTGGGCATTGGCCGACATATAGGCGGCATATTTTTCGTTGTAAGTCCGCAGGCCCGCCGCCATGGGGATCAGCGCGGCCGGGATCGTAGCAAGGGAGGCAAGGCCCATCCGCCAATCCATGGCAAAGAGGGCAATCACCACCACGATGGGCAGCAGCACATTGGAACTCAATTCCGGTATCATGTGGGCCAGCGGCGGCTCAATGTCCTCGATCCGATCCACGATGGTGCTTTTGAGGGAACCGACGGGCTTCGACAGCACACTCCCCAAGGGGGCGTGCATCAGCTTATGGGCCACTTGACGGCGCAGGCCCTCCAAAATGGTGTAGGCAGACACATGAGCCAGCATAGTAGAAAAGGCGTAAAAAGCCACCTTGACCGTATATCCCGCCAGACACACTCCAGCCCATCGGAGAAGCTCCGTTCCGGAGGCCGACTGATGGATAAACAGGCGAAGGATCTCATAGACCCCCAGATACGGCACAAAGCCCCCTGCTACGCTGATAACAGCACACAAGACAGACAAGACCAGCTTTCCCCGGCAGGGACCGGCAAAGGAGAGCAGGATGGCCAGCCAGCTGCGTTGTTTCACAAAACCACTCCTCTCAAAAAAATTGGCATGGTGAGATGTCTCTCACCATGCCCTATTGTATCGGTTCTTGCCCATGCTTGCCGCTCCGCCCGGCCGGCATCACTCCGTTTCGTCAGGAAAAGAGAGAACGGGATTCCCGCCGCCTCGCCGGTATTCCAGCGGAGTTTGTCCCTTCACCGCCCGGAAAGCCGCGGCAAATTTGCTTGCGCTGTCATAGCCCACCGCCCCGGCGATCTCTGTGACACTGGTCTCCGGTTCTTTTCGAAGCAGCAGAGCCGCCCGATCCATCCGCAGTGCCCGCATATAGGTGTTCACCGGACTGCCATATACACTTTTGAAGCAGGCCTTCATGGTGGTCAAAGGGATCTGGTACTGTCTGGACAGAGCCTCCAACGTGATATGCTGATCCAGATGCTCCACCAGATAGGAGCGGATGGCCTTTACCGTTTCTACCTGGGAACGGTAAAAATACGGTTTTTCCGTTCCGCTTCCCAATTCCAGGGCGTCGAGATACAGCAGCAACTCCAGAATCTTTACCCGAAAGTAGGGCATTTTGATCCGCTCCGGTACGGCACACAACTCCTGAAAAATGTGATCCACCGAGGGTGCTCCGTGAATGACCTGCGGCCGGGCATCCGGGCAGAATTTCCGCTGAATGGCGGCCAGATCCAAAGGATAGTCTCCCGCCAGACGAGCCAGTTCCACGGGTGCCATGGACAGGTCAAAGCACATGGAGATGCCATGATAGTGGGACAACGGGAGAGAAAAGTATCCTTTGTGCTTCAGGCGGCGATCCACTTTCAGGTCACCTGCCTCCACATAGGAGAACGCGTCGTCGCCCACAGCGTATTCCATCCGGCCCTCCCGGCAATAGTCGATGCAGAGGAGATCCTGCCGGGTCTCAAAAGAGGAGTCGCAATAGGCCATGTGGAAATCGTTATACAGGATGGTAGCGCCGGGGAACACCTCATAGACGGTCATGGTTCCCTCGCCGCTCTCATTTCGCAGCTGATAAACGCTGCACCCACCGCTCTTGGCCAAGAGGCACAGATCCGGCTGGCTGTCCTGTAACAATGCCATTGCGGATCAACTCCTTTCTCAAAGTTCCAGGACTCGATCACAGGCGCACTGGAGAAATTCGCGGTCATGTGTCACCACCAGAACCACCCGCCCCTCGTCCGCCAGTTCCCGTGCGCAGCGGGCCACTTCCTGCATTCTTGCATAGTCCAGACCACTGGTGGGCTCGTCGAATACCAGCAGCGGCTTTTGGGACAGCATGGCGGTAGCCACCGCCAAACGCTGTTTCTGGCCGCCGGAGAGAGACATAGGGTGCTTTTCCCGGAACGCAAGCAAATGGAGCCGCTCCAACACCTCCTGGATGCGCTGGTCAGAGAGTCCTTCCATAGCCAACTGACACTCTCCCCATACGCTGTCGGAAAAGAGCTGATGGTTCACATCCTGCATGACGCAGTAGGCAATCCGCTGCCGCTGCTTCGGGCCAAGGATGCGGCCGTTGAGGCGGATCGTTCCGGCACTCTCCCGCATCAGGCCGCACAAGCAGCGGGAAAGGGTGCTTTTTCCCACGCCATTGTCACCCGTGACGGCCAGCACCTCTCCCGGGCGGGCGGAGAAGGAAAGGTTTTGAAATATCGGCGGCTCCCGCTTGTACCGGCAGCACAGTCCCTCCACAGACAGTCCATCCTGTTCCCCCGCGGCGCGGGAGGGCGGCAGAGTCACCTGAGTAGGCGTGAGTGTGCGAAGGCCCAGAGCGATCCGTTCTGTCTCAGCCAGCCGCCGGAATTCTGCTCCGCTCCAGATCCGCTCCACGACCCCGTCCCGCAGATAGACGGCCCGATCTATGAGATCCGCCAGAAAGTACAACCGATGCTCCGCAATGAGAATGGTGTGTCCCCGACTTTTCAGGTATGCGATTTGATCATGGAGTCTTTCGATGGTATCCCGATCCAAATTGGCCGTAGGCTCATCCAAAATGTAGAGTTCCGGCCCCATGGCATAGACCGAGGCAAAGGCCAGCAGCTGCTTTTCTCCGCCCGACATGGCGAAGATGTTCCGCCCCCTCAACCGCTTCAGATGCAGGCGGTCGGTGGTATCATCCAGCCGACGGAGGATCTCACCCCGAGTCATGCCCTGATTTTCCAGGCCAAAGGCCAGCTCGCTGTCGGAATCCAGATTGAAAAACTGACTTTTGGGGTTCTGGAAAACAGACCCCACCTGCCGGGCCAGTTGGTAAAGAGGCTGTTCCCGCACCGGCGCGCCGTGGAGCAGAACCTGTCCGGTCAGCGTGCAGTCCTCTGTAAATGCCGGGATCAGGCCGTTGACCAGCTTGGTGATGGTGGTTTTTCCGCAGCCAGAAGCGCCACAGAGCAGGACACACTCGCCCGGTTGGATGGTCAGGTCCACATGGGTGAGGGTGCCCGATTCTTTTGTATAGGAAAAGGACACATCTTGCAGCTCTACCATGGAAACACCCCCAATTTGGCCGCCAGAAGGGCAGCAGTCAACCCCACGCCCACGACAAATGCGGCGCTGTCCACCGGCGAGGCCCACAGCTCCACCAGACTGGTCTTAGGCGCCGGGTCCTCGATTCCCCGGGTTACTGCCGCTGCGGACAGCTCCTCCGCAGTGCCGGTAGCGGAGACCATCAGGGGAACCATGATTCCCTCCAGCTTTGCCAATCCCCGGATGCCCCGCAATCGCATCGCATCCCGGATATAGCCTGTCTCTTCCCGAATGGCTGGGAAGTACCGCAGCGTCACCGAGACGGCCACGATCAGCCGCTGAGGGAAATGGATCTTGCGCATTCCAGCCACCAGATAGGGCATAGGCGTCCGGCGAAGCATCAGAAAGCCGATCATCAGGCAGGGCATCATCCGGCGGGCATAGTTAGCGAAAATGGAAAAGCTGGTAGCAGCCCATCCCGGCGCGGCCGGCAGAATCCAGTATTGCAGGCACAGAATTCCCCCAAAAATCAAGAGGCTTTTCCCCGCCATGGCAAAGCAGCGATGGAGCAGCATCAGGAACAGGAGAAAACCGATCCATATCATTTCCATCCAAAAAGGTTGCTCACTAAAGGCTGCCAGATTGGCGAAAACCAGCAGAGCAAGACCCACCCTGGGGTCGAACACCAAACAGCGCCGTGCCTCCTCCATGTTACAGAATCCCCGCCTTCTCAAAGTGCTTGCGGAACATTCCCTTGGCCAGCAGGATACCCAGTATCGCTCCTACAATAGGAGCCCCCACCAGAACCACGATCATACCCGGGGAAGTCAATGCCGCCAAGGTGGAGACATAGGCTTCCGGCATTCCCTGCTGGCTGATCTGCGCCAGAAAACTGTCCCGCATGATCCAGACAGGCAGCGGGGAGCCGATCATCCCCAGCGAGAAGAACACATAGGCCAGAGCGTTGCCGCGGAAAGACCGGTAATGGCTACAGATCCGGCAAAGCTCCGCCAGGATGCAGCTCACCGCAAAAGCAATGAGAATTACCACCGTGAATTGGCCAGTAACAAAGTAGATCAAGGCCGTAATAAAGCCCATCAGGACCACTGCGCCGGTCTTTGGCACCTTAGTACACATCATCAGGAATGGGATACCCGCAAATACGGCGATCAGGCCAGGCATCAAGATCCAAAGCAGGGGATGCAGACCGCTGAGAAGCATAAAAGCAAAGTTGATGACAAAGTAGATGGCGGAGAAAATTCCCACCGTAATGATGTCCTTTCCCGTCATCCCTTTTTTCTGCGTGTTCATGATGTACCGCTCTCCTTCAACATAGTTAGATTATGCTAACCGTTATTTCTGAGAAAAGGCGCTCAGCGCGCCCCTCCTTACTGAGTATAGCGGCACATCGCAGTTCTTTCCGCTCCGATTGGACGACTTTATCCCGTTTAGTCATGGAATTTAGCGCTGTGACAGAGATGTACCATCTTCACCATACAGAATCGGTCCGAAACTGCCATGCTGATCTTGGTGGACAGCTTCAATCCGGTTCGGGGGATATGGCGGTAATAAGGCTCCTCAGCCAGCACCCTGACCCCACTGCCGATTTTTCCGGCCAGCACCGATGCGGAATCCACATAGAAAAACATCTGCGCATCTCCGTGGCCCACTTGCTTCATGTACTTTTTCCGCATCATGGCCATACCGCTTTTACTCACGGAGTCAAAGACGATTTCAATCTCTCCAAACCCCGTGAGCATCCGCAGGAGTCCCACAACCTTGCTTTCCTCAAAATAGTGGAACAGGCCGCCAGCGGTGACCAGAATAGGAGCATCCGGCACATCAGCGCGGATCTGCTTGATCCAGTCCTCGGCAAAGGCGTCTCCGGCGAGATAGGTCTCCCGCTCCGGCTCCGGCAGCAGCTCTCGCCGGTACTCCACCACATGGGGCAGATCCACGGCATACCAGTGCGACCTTCCATTGTCGCAGCGGTAATAGACCGTCTCCAGGCCACAGCCGAGCTGGACGATCACACCGTCCGGCCTGCGCTCCAGAAAGGCCCGGATGATCCGGTCCAGATTGGCAGACCGAGCGGCGGAAGCCAGCAGGGTATACTGACTCAGGCGGCCCTGCGACAGCAGCTCGGGCGGCAGCTTCTCCTTCAGCTCCAGCGCCTTCCCATCGTATAAGATCTGCGGGCAGTGCTCGCTGGCATAGAGCCTGCCCAGCATGGGGACAAACAATGTGTCCTCCACAACGCCCAACTTGGACATGGTCAGCCCTCCCGTTTTGACGAATTACTTTCTGCCGACAAGCAGCTGGGAAGATCCCAGCATCATCATGGCAGCCCGGCGGTGGGAGCCGAAGGCTTCTTCTGCGGTAT
>OERW01000152.1_pt1 | contig 22304 bp, 22 predicted proteins | sample 1540091 | NCBI WGS metagenome assembly OERW01 (sample SAMEA3891889, study PRJEB23780) | metagenome | biome: terrestrial biome; feature: animal house; material: Caecal content | place: Italy | collected 2015-05-05 | reverse complement strand
ATCATCGCCCGTGGCAAACCGGCGCCGGAACAAGCACCAGAGCTTTTTCATTCCTCAACATCCTTTCCTGTTGATTGTTAATCATGTAACAATAATAGTATAACGAACCTGACTGCGCTTGTCAATTAGGTTCGTTATTTTTTTATCAAATTATGTCGGGTATCTTATTCCCCGAAGAACTCCTCGTGGATCGCCTTGACTGCCTTCTCGCTGTCCTCCTCGTTGATCAGAACGGAGATCTTGATCTCCGAGGTGGAAATCATGCGGATGTTGATGCCAGCCATCGCCAGTGCCTCAAACATCTTGGAGGCCACGCCCGCAGAGGACGCCATGCCGGCGCCGACGATCGACACCTTCGCGACCTTGGTGTTGATGGAAACATCCTCGTAGCCAATCATCTCCGCGTTGTCCGCGAGGATCTGACCAACACGGTCCGCGTCATCCTCACGGATGGTGAAAGAAATCGACTTCTTATTGTCGCGGCCAACCGACTGCAGGATGATGTCAATATTTACATTATGCTTGGCCATGAGCGAAAAGACCTTAAACGCAGTGCCCGGTGTATCCGCTACATTGATGATCGCGACACGCGCGCAATTATTATCACGGGCAACACCCGATACATTCATTTTTTCCATGTGAGAACCCTCCTTGACTTTGGTACCCGGATTACGGGTAAAGCTCGAAACGACCTCAAGGTCGACATTGTACTTCTTCGCCATCTCAACCGAACGGTTGTGCAGCACCTGTGCGCCGAGCGAAGCCAGCTCGAGCATTTCGTCATAGGTGATGGCGTCCAGCTTGCGCGCAGCGGGCACAATGCGCGGGTCAGCCGTATATACGCCGTCTACGTCCGTGTAGATCTGGCACAGATCAGCGCCCAGCGTTGCCGCAATCGCAACAGCCGTCGTATCCGAGCCGCCACGGCCAAGGGTGGTTACATCGCCCAGCTTATTAATTCCCTGGAAACCCGCCACGATGCAGATCTTACCGTTATCCAGCTCGGCCTGCAGGCGATCGCCCGCAATGCGCTTGATGCGCGCATCCGAATAATTGCTGTTGGTCTCCAGACCGATCTGCCAGCCGGTCAGCGAAACGACCGAGAAGCCCAGCTTCTGGATCGCCATCGCGAGCAGCGACATGGAGATCATCTCGCCCGTATTAAGCAGCACATCCATCTCACGCTTGGAGGGATGTTCGTTGATCTCCGCTGCCTTTTCGATCAGATCATCGGTTGTATCACCCTGCGCAGAAACAACGACAACAACCTTGTTGCCTGCCTGCGCGGTCTTGGTTACAATGTCCGCAACATTTTTCAGCCGTTCGGTGTTGGCAACCGAGGTGCCGCCGAACTTTTGCACAATAAGACTCATACTGATTTCGTTTCCTCCTTATATAGCCTACCGCAGCCGCGGTCTCGCTCACATGCGTTTGACGGTCGCGCCGACCTCATCACAGCGCAGCTGCACCGCCTTCCAGTGCGGATACTTCTCCGCACATACGGCCTGCGCGCGCGACAGATAGTCGCGATCCCCCTTGTAAACCATTGCAACAATGGACGGACCCGCACCCGAAATGAACGCGCCCAGCGCGCCCAGTTCCTTTGCTTCGCGCACGATATCCTCACCGTTTTCAATCAGGCCGAAGCGGTACGGCTGATGCAGGCAGTCCCCTGTCGCCACATCGAGGTTTTCCAGCTTGCCTGTCGTCAAACTGCCGGCGAGCAGCGCCGCGCGCGCCAGATTATACACCGCATCGTGATGCGCGATAGTCTTCGGCAGCGCCGCACGCGCCTTCTCGGTGGACAGCTTAAAGTCCGGGATAAAGACAATAAAGTCGATTGCGCCATGCACCGGCACGCGCACATGATGTACATGCCCGTTCTCGAGCAGCGCCACGCAGAAGCCGCCAAGGATTGCGGGCGTTGAGTTATCCGGGTGACCCTCGATCGTCGCGGCAAGGTCAATGACCGCCTGCCGATCGAGCGGATCGCCCAGCAGCGCGTTTGCGCCCATAATACCCGCGACTGTGCAGGCCGAGGACGAACCAAGGCCGCGTGTCTGCGGGATGGCACAATCCTCGACAATTTTCAGACCGGAAAGCTTTTTGCCGCACTCATCATAGACGCGCTTGGCGCACTGATAGATCAGATTACGCGCATCCTTGGGCACAAACTGGCCGTTCTTATCCGAAATATCGATCCGATCGCTCTCCGCGAGATCGATTACATTGTAAAGCTCGAGCGCAATGCCGATGCTGTCATAGCCCGAGCCCATATTGGCGCTCGTAGCAGGGACGGTAACACGAACCATTTCCTTCGCCCTCCCCTTACAGCATACGCATGGCGGCGCGCACTTCGCCACAGGCGTTCAGTTTTGCAATCTTATCCTGCATTTCCGCGGTGGACAGCTTGCGGGTCTTGACGACCACCACACCGTCGACCGGCTCGGTCAGGCTCTCGACCGGCAGCAGCGCCTCGAGGTCACTTGTCGCGCCCTTAAAGCGTACATACCATGCACTTTGCAGCGTATCCAGCGGACGGAGCAGGTTCTTCGAACCGTCGCCCCAGCTGATGCGGCGGCGATGATCCGCGTGCTCGATGCAGTCAAGCATATCCGAGACAACCGCGGAAGCCGTTGCGAGCTTGCCCGCGCCCTTGCCGTAGAACATCACGTCGCCTGTCGCGTTGCCGTCGACCATGATGGCGTTGAATACGTCCTCGACCGCAGCCAGCGGGCTTTCCTTGTGAATCAGATGCGGCGCAACATAAGCATAGGCTGTGCCGTCCTCGCACCGCACCGTGCGGCCAAGCAATTTGATCACGCAGCCCAGCTTGTCGGCATTGGCAACATCCTCGAGCGTAATCTTCGTGATGCCCTCGCAGGACACCTGATCCGGGTCGAACTTATCACCGAAGGCAAGATCAGCCAAAATACAGATCTTGCGGCAGGCGTCATGGCCTTCGATATCAGCCGTCGGGTCTTTTTCCGCGTAACCGTTCAGCTGCGCCTGCTTGAGCGCATCCTCAAACGTAACGCCGTTATGAATCATCTGGGTTAAGATGTAGTTGGTCGTGCCGTTCAAAATGCCGCAAATCTCATTGAATTCGTTGGCAGCAAGGCATTGCAGCATCGGGCGGATGATCGGGATACCGCCGCCGACCGACGCTTCAAACATGTAATTGACGCCCTTCTCCTCAGCGATTTTGAGCAGTTCCTCGCCGCGGGTAGCGACCAGCTCCTTATTAGAGGTGCAAACGCTCTTGCCCGCAAGCAGGCAGCGGCGCGTAAATTCATAGGCAGCGCCCACGCCGCCCATCACCTCGGCCACGACCGTGACCTCAGGGTCATTTTCGATCACAGAAAAATCTGAAACGAACTTATGTCCATACGGCAGCGCGGAAAAATCGCGCAGGTCAAGCACATATTTGACCTCAACTGGCTCGCCGACCACGCGTGCGATCTTTTCAGCGTTCATTTCGAACACCTCATATACGCCGGAACCTACCGTGCCGTGCCCCATGATTGCAGCTTTTATCATAACCCAGTTTCCTTTCCTTCGGTTCTTTTTATTCAGACGCCAGAATCTCGACCTTGCTCACGCCATCCATCTGGGACGCACGCTGGATCAGATCCTCTACGGAAAACTTCATTTCGCCGGTGCGTGCAGCAATCGTCACCGAAGCCTGCCCGCGCATCGGGATCGACTGATTGACCGTCAGCAGGTTTGCACCCGAGCGGGCCATCAATCCCAGAATACTTGACAAGACGCCCGGCTGATCGTGCAGCATAAAATGAAATGTCACGATCCGGTCGGTCGTCGCCTCAAAAAACGGCCGCACACCATCCTTATATTTATAATACGCACTGCGCGACAATCCAGCGATTTTCGCCGCTTCGCTTGCCGTCGCCGCACGCCCCGAGGCAATCGCCTCGTTTGCTTCAATCACACGCTGGAACACCTCAGGCAACAGTGTGCGTTCGACCAGAAAGTACTTCGGTTTCACCATGCGTTGTTTGTCCTCCCTAAAAATACATGTGTCTTTCTCACGCTTTCCTATCATACCATAAGCGAGCGGCAAGTGCAAGGGGATAACTGCTAAATTTCCCTAATTTCCGCGAAAGCTTTTGTCGAATATGACAAAGCCCTCTATCTTTTCTGGACAAATCATGTATGGCTTTCTTTTCAATATTGTGCTATACTATATAAGCTTGTGAAAAATGAAAACCGGAGAAAGAAATCATGCAACAAAAAAGTATAAACGGAACCTTTACTTCCAAAATCGGCTTTGTGCTTGCGGCAGTCGGTTCGGCTGTCGGCATGGGCAACATCTGGATGTTCCCCTACCGCACCGGACAGTATGGCGGTGCGGCTTTCCTCATTCCTTATCTGCTGTTTGTGGCACTGTTCGGCTATGTTGGCCTGTCCGGCGAGTTCGCCTTCGGCCGCCTGACCGGCACCGGCCCGATTGGCTCGTACGAGTATGCGATGAAAACGCGCGGCAAGAAGGGCGGCGCAATCCTCGGCGCGATCCCGTTGTTTGGCTCGCTTGGTATTGCGATCGGCTATTCTATCATTGTCGGCTGGGTGTTGCGATGCGTGTTTGGTGCGCTGACCGGCTCGCTGATCTCGACTGAGCCTGAAACCTACTTTGCCGAGATGAGCGCGACGCCGCTGTCAAGTGTCCCGTGGCACGTGCTTGTCGTCGTGATGACCGTTGCCATCCTGATTTTCGGCGTATCAGGCGGTATTGAAAAGATCAACAAGGTAATGATGCCTGCGTTCTTTGTGCTGTTTTTGGTCATTGCGGTACGTGTACTGTTCCTGCCGAACGCGCTGGAGGGCTACAAGTATCTGCTGGTTCCCCAGTGGGATGCACTGCTGAACCCGCGCACCTGGATCATGGCGATGGGACAAGCCTTCTTCTCGCTGTCGGTCACCGGCTCGGGTATGATTATTTATGGCTCATACCTCTCCAAAGACGAAGATGTGGTGCACTCTTCCTGCATGACGGCTGTGCTGGACACCTGCGCGGCTATGCTCGCAGGCTTTGCGGTCATCCCGTCGGTATTCGCCTTTGGGCTTGACCCGGCCTCCGGCCCCAAGCTGCTGTTCATCACGCTGCCGCGTGTATTCCAGCAGATGCCGTTTGGCCGCCTGTTTGCGTTCCTGTTCTTTATTTCCGTCCTGTTTGCCGGCATTACCTCGCTGGCCAACATGCTGGAGGCGGTGTCTGAAGCCGCGCAGACGCGTCTCAAACTGAACCGCAAAGCAGCAGTTTTGCTCGCCGGCGCGGCAACACTGGCTGTCGGCCTGCTGATCGAGCAGGAATCTCTGATGGGCCGCTGGATGGACATTATCACGATCTATGTTGTGCCGATCGGCGCAATTCTCGGCGCAGTCATGATTTACTGGGTGTTGGGTGTTAAGAACATCAAGCACGAACTGATGGAAGGGCGTGACAAGCCGCTTAGCCGTGCCTACGACTTCCTTGCGAAATATGTATATGTCTTCTTGGCGCTGGTCGTTGTGATTTGCAGCTTTGTAATCCCGGGCGGTATCGGTTAAAATCAAACAAACCAAGGGGAGCGGTTAGTCCGCTCCCTTTTTTTCGTCCAGAAAGAAAATGCTTTCGACCGGCTGCCCAAGCAGCCGCGCGACCTGCATGGCAAGCGAAAGCGTCGGATCGTATTTGTTGTTTTCCATTGCAACAACGGTCTGCCGGGAAACCCCGAGCAGCTGTGCCAAGTCCTCCTGCCGCAGGCCACGCGCCCGGCGCAGTTCTTTAATGCAGTTGCGCATACGCTCACCACGCCATCACAGCAATCGCCAACCCCGCACCCAGCCCGGCCACAACAAGGCTGAATACAAGCACGATCAAAAAGGTTTTCCAGAGCGGATAGGGCTTATATTCGTCGTCCCCTGCCGTGCTGCGATGGCGCAGAATCAGCACCGCGATCGACTGCGTCAGCACACCCATCAAAGCAATCAATGTATATGGCTGCGCCCCCGGAGCATGTCGAATGAACGAATCATACAGCGAGCAGCCGATCAACGCAAATATAACGACCAGATACGCAGCGGAAACAGCCTTATACTGAATCATCCGTTCCATTTCGTCCGCACGCCGCGCGCCAAAAGATAAGCCCAGCCGATCCGCCCATGCAGCCAGACGCGGCGAACGGCTCCGCCCCAGACACACGAATAGTGCGATCATTCCCACCAGTACAAGGATCGGAAGCGCCATCAAAACATACGTTTTCGCACCCATGGAAAGCCCTCCTTCGATCGGCAAAATGTTAAATTCTCTTTACATTTTGATCATACCGTCTCCCAAGCTAAATGTCAAGATGTTTTTACATTTCTGCGAAAAGAAAATCCCACGGTCACCCGTGGGATTTTTCATTTCAGGAATTAATCCTTATTCTCAGGCTGGACAAACGCAGCCTTTTCCGCATCGTTGCCCTCTGCCTCGGCAGTGCTTTCAGGTGCCGGGCCGACCTTGGCTTCGAGTTCTTCCTTGAGTTCGCTCATCAGATCCTCACCGACAACCTTGTCCGGCACGATCTCGCCGTTAAAGACCTTGATAAAGGTCTCGCCGTCCATGGTCTCGTTGCGGATCAGATACTCCGCCACACGGGTCATTTCATCCATGTGCTCGGTCAGCAGCTTTTTACAGCCGCGATACGCTTCCTCGATGATGCGATGGATCTCGTCGTCAATCTCAGCAGCCTTAACCTCAGAGTAGCCCTTACCCGCGGCAAAGTCGCGGCCAAGGAAAATCTCCCCGCTGTCAGAACCGTAGTCGATCGGGCCAATCTTATCGCTCATACCATAGCTGGTGACCATCGCGCGGGCCATCTGCGTCGCCTGCTTGATATCACCGTATGCACCGGTAGAAATATCGTCCATCGTCAGCTGCTCCGCCACACGGCCGCCCAGACAAACAACGATATATTCCTCCATATACTTCTTGGTGCGATATGCCTGATCCTCCTCCGGCAACGGCATAGTAAAGCCGCCCGCACCGGACGAGCGCGGGATGACGGTGACATGGTGCACCGGATCCTGCGTCGGCAGCACGTGGAAGCAGATCGCGTGACCGGCTTCGTGGTAAGCCGTCAGCCGCTTGTCCTTCTCGGTCATGATATGGCTCTTCTTTTCGACGCCCATGACAACCTTGAGCAGCGATTCCTCGATCTCGTCCTGTGTAATCAGCTTCTTGTTGCGGCGGGCTGCCAGCAGCGCCGCCTCGTTGAGCAGATTCTCCAGATCCGCGCCGGTAAAGCCCGCCGTGGTCTTGGCAATGTCCGAGAATTTAACATCCGGATCAAACTGCTTGTTGCGCGCATGCACCTTGAGGATCGCCTCACGGCCCTTGACATCGGGCGCACCGACATAAACCTGACGGTCAAAACGGCCCGGACGCAGCAGCGCGTTATCCAGAATATCCTTACGGTTGGTAGCCGCGATGACGATAACGCCCTCGTTCGCACCAAAGCCGTCCATCTCGACAAGCAGCTGGTTGAGCGTCTGCTCGCGTTCATCGTGACCGCCGCCCAGACCTGCGCCACGCTGACGGCCAACCGCATCGATCTCATCGATGAATACGATTGCCGGAGCGTTCTTCTTGGCCTGCTCAAACAGGTCGCGCACACGCGATGCACCGACACCGACATACAGCTCGACGAAGTCCGAACCGGAAATCGACAGGAACGGAACGCCGGCCTCGCCCGCAACCGCACGCGCAATCAAGGTTTTACCGGTGCCCGGAGGGCCAACCAGCAGCACGCCCTTGGGGATACGTGCGCCGATCTGCACGAACTTCTGCGGATTTTTCAGAAACTCAACGATCTCCTGCAGCTCCGCCTTTTCTTCGTCCGCACCGGCCACGTCATTGAACGTCACCTTACGCTTATCGTCCTGTGCGAGCCGTGCACGAGCCTTGCCGAACTGCATCGGCCCCGCACCGCCGCCGGACTGCTTGTTCATCATAAAGTACCAGAACGCGCCGAGCAGCACGATCAGGATAACATACGGCAGGAACTGCGCCCACCACGGAATCGTGGTCGTCACATAGTCGACCTCTTTGAGCGTACCGTCATCCATCTGTTCCTTGATGGTATCGCCCAGCTGATCCCAGAAAATACTCCATGAGCCGCTCAGATCATAGCTGACCACGCGGTTGCCTTCCTTCAGGCGCATAGTAATAACCGAATCGTCCACCTTGTATTCCTCTACCTTACCTTCGGTAAAGTAGGTATACACATCATAATAGGTAACCGGTTCAGTCTGCTGGGTCTGGCTGATCACATAGCTGACGCCTGCCAGCAGGAACACTAAGATGATGAGATAAAGGCCAAAGCCTTTCATTTTGCCTTTCAAATTGGTTTGCCACCTCTTCCTTTTGGGTATTTACTCGCCGCCGTAAACGCTCGGCTTCAAAATGCCAATATACGGCAGATTGCGGTATTTCTCCGCATAATCCAGACCGTACCCGACAACGAACTCGTCCGGGATCTCAAAGCCCAGATAATCGATCGGCACGTCAACCTTATGCCGTGCAGGCTTGGACAGCAGCGTGCACAGCCGGATAGACTTTGCGCCGCGCGCTTTGAGCACCTGCATCAGATAGCTGAGCGTAACGCCCGAGTCGAGGATATCCTCAACAATCAGCAAGTCGCGCCCGTCGATCGGCTGCTCGATATCCTTGATGATCTGCACCTCACCCGAAGTTTTGGTACCCTTGCCATAGCTGGATACAACCATAAAATCTATGTTGCAGGGCGTATCAATACTACGGGTCAGGTCCGCCATAAAGACATACGAACCCTTAAGCACGCTGACGATAAGCGGGTTTTTATCCCGGTAATCCTCCGTGATGCGTGCACCCAGTTCAGCAACCTTTGCCTTCAGCTGCTCCTCGGTAAAATAGACTTCTTTGATATCGTCCCGCATGTTATAGGCCATTTTCAATACCCCTCTATTTTTATTTGCATGCGCGCGCCCCCTTGCGGCAGGCGAGCATCATCCATACCGATATCCTGCACGGCGATTACACCGTATTTGTCTGCGATCACTGCAAGTAAATCCCGTCTGAAACGGGGCACCTTACGGTCGATCAGCAGTTTTTTGAGTGTGCGGCTTCCGCCATGCGCAGTCAGGCGAATGCGATCACCTGCACGTCGTGTACGCACGCACAATGATGCAAAATCTATTGTACCACAATCCACACAAAAAGTATTGAATGTTTTGTAAAAAACTTCGTTTTTTTCTAAATGCCGAAGGGACAGCCGCACGCGCCCGTCCCAGACCATGCCTTCAAACGGCACAGACAATGGTATTTCCGGCAGTTCTACGCTTGTTTCCACGCCGGACAGCAGGCGGATTGCGCCGTATTCCCGTCGCACCGCAAAGCCATGCGGTAAATCACAGCATGCAGATGGATTTTCGTTTTCCAGCAACGCATCCAACGCCTGAATATGCCGCTGTGTCAGATCACGCAGCGGCATGCCCTGCCGCGCAAACAAGCTCCGCAGCGCACGCGTGCGCACTGCAGGATGCGCCTGCTGCAGCGGCGCGATATCCCATGCCCCATCCGTTCTCTCTGCCTGTGTAAGACATTCCTGCGCCAAACTGTCCAAACAGTCCTCATCCTGCCGCAGCAGCTCACCCAGCCGCCGCGCGGACTGTGCCGCTGCGGGCTGGATCGCCCGCAGCGCGGGCACAACCGTGTGCCGAAGACGATTACGGGTATAAATCTTGTCCGCATTGGAACTGTCGGTAACATAATCCTGCCCGATTTCGGCCAGATACGCCTCGATCTGCACACGCTCGACATCGAGCAGCGGCCGGATGATCTTCCCGCGCACGGGCGGGATGCCCGACAACCCTTTCGGGCCTGTGCCGCGCACCAGATGGAATAGAACGGTTTCCAGATTATCGTCTGCAGTGTGCGCGGTCGCGATTTTCGCGCCCTGTGCCGCCGCTTGCAGCCGTGCATAGCGGATACGGCGCGCAGCTTCCTCCACGCCCTTACCCTGCGCACGTGCCGCTGCAGCCACATCTATGCGTTCCACCGTCAGCTCAATACCTAACCGCGTGCACAACGACCGACAGAATTTCTCATCCCGGTCAGCCTCCGCGCCGCGCAGACAGTGATTCAAATGGAACGCCCGCACAGGATAATGCAGCTCCCGCATCACAAGCAGCAGCGCAACCGAATCCGCGCCACCCGACAAAGCGACAAGCACCGGTTCGGCTGGTGCAAGCATATCATGTGCCGCAATGGTGCGCTTTACCGTTTCCAGCATCGCCTCAGTCTCCATGGATACGATCCGGGTTGGAGAAGGTTGTATACTGACCAACCCACTGCAATTCGATGGTATTTGTCGCGCCGTGGCGGTTTTTCGCGACAATGATTTCCGCGATATTCTTGTTCTCGCTCTCATCGTCGTAATAATCGTCACGATAGATGAACATAACGATATCCGCGTCCTGCTCGATCGCGCCGGATTCACGCAGGTCGGACAGCATCGGCCGCTTATCCGAACGCTGCTCGGACGCACGCGACAACTGCGACAGACATACGACCGGCACGTTGAGCTCTTTCGCCATGATCTTAAGTGAACGCGAAATCTCCGCGACCTCCTGCACACGGTTGTCCATGTGCCGTCCGCCGACGTGCATCAACTGCAAATAGTCAATAACAATCAGGCCAAGCTCCTCGCCCAGCCGGCGGCACTTTGCCTTGATCTCCGCGACTGTAATTGCCGGGTTATCGTCAACATAGATGTTCAGCCCAGCCAGCACGCCCGACGCACGGGCGATCTTAACCCAGTCGTCCTCATCGAGGTTGCCGGTCTTGAGCTTTTGCGACTCGATGAGTGCCTCGCTGGACAGGAAACGGCTCGCCAGCTGTTCCTTGCCCATTTCGAGCTGGAACACACACACGCCCGTCCCCTTTTTGTAGCCGCGCGGCTTATCCTTGACGCTGGCTTTCGCCGCATTGAGTGCAATGTTGAGCGCAAACGCCGTCTTGCCCATACCGGGGCGCGCCGCGATCAAAATAAGATCGGACTTATTTAGTCCGGTCAGCGCCGTATCAAGCGCATGGAAACCAGTCGACATGCCCGGGATCTCACTATCCGACTTGGCGCGCTCGTCCAGCTCGGTATACAGGTCGGCAATGACTTCGCTCAGTTTGGACAGGCCTTTGATCTCGCGCCCCTGCCGAATGCTGTAAATGCGCTGCTCGGCAAGCTCGGCAATACTGGATGCCTCGCCGCGCGCTTCCAGCGCGTTCTGCTGGATCTCGCTGCCCGCATCCGCGAGCTGGCGCAGCAGACTCTTATCGCGCACAATACGCACGTATTCATTTACGTTGCGCGCGCCCGGCGTAACCTCCATCAGCTGGAACAGGTACGCACGGCCGCCCGCCTCGTCGTAATAACCCATGCGCGTAAGCATATCGAGCACCGTGACCGGGTCGATGCGCTGCGCGCCATTGAACATGGAATAGATGGTCTCAAAGATGCGCTTGTTTTCGTCGGCATAGAAGTCGTCCGCGCGCACCTGCTCGATCACCTCGGGGATGCAGTTCGGGTCAACCAGCATCGCGCCCAATAGCGACTGCTCCGCTGTCAGGTCCTGCGGCACCTGCCGCATGAGAAGTTCGTCCAAAACCGCACCACCTTTCGAATGGAAAATTGAAAATGGAGAATGGAGAATGGAAAATACGCGCCATGCGCGATCTTCATTCAGAAACCATCCGCAAATCGGATGGTTACATAAAAAGCCGCGGCGTGTACGTGGCTTTTTATACTTCTGACGAAGAAAAGTTTCGTTTATCGGAACTTTTCGCAGTCCCGAACCCTGTCCGCGCTTTGCGCGGCGGGGTTCTCTCGATTGGAACGATATGTTCCAATCGAAGCCGTCAGGCTTCCACTACCTGCACCAGAATCTCGCCCGCGATATCCTGATACAGCTTTGCCTTGACACGGTGTACGCCAAAGGTCTTGATCGGCTCCTCAAGCACGATCTTCTGCTTGGGTACGTTCAGACCGTACTGCTTGTTGAGTTCCTCTGCGATTTCCTTGGAGGTCACCGCGCCGAACAAACGGCCGCCCGAGCCACCCTTGGCCGGTACCTTAACCGGGCTGACCTTGAGTTTTTCCGCCGCCTCACGCGCCGCCTGCTGCTCGAGCGCAACCTTGCGCGCATGCGCTTCGTCCTGCGCCTTCTTGACGTTCAGATTATCCGCCGTGGCAAGCTCGGCCAGACCGCGCGGCATGAGGAAGTTGCGGCCGTAGCCCTCGCTGACCTCGATCAGGTCGCCTTTTTTGCCCTTGCCCTTAACGTCGGCTTTGAGAATAACTTTCATGATGCTGTGTCTCCTTTTTCTGACTTTCTAAGTGATATATGGCCGGGCGGATCAATGCTCCGCCGGTTTGTCGGTTTGCTGGTCGGCAAAATAGCCCTGAATTGCCTCGGTGATCATATGATCCGCTTCCTCAGGCGTTGTATTTTTCAGCTGTGCGCCTGCCGCGGTATGGTTGCCGCCGCCGCCCAAGCGCTCCATCAGCAGCTGCACATTGACTTGACCGGACGCGCGGGCGGAAACCGCCATATCATTGCCGCGCCGGAACGCGACCACGCTGGCACGTGTGCCAATGATGCTCAGCAGCTCGTCCGCTGCCTGCGCAGCTGCCACACGGTCCACTTCCTCCGCCGTGAGCGCAAATATTACACCCTGCCCACAGTCACGGGCTGAAGAAATCAGTTTCTGCCGCTCCATATACTGCGTAAAGCTGGACTGGAACAAGCGCTTGACGTCGCCTGCTTCCGCACCCGCACGACGCAGATAAGCTGCTGCTTCAAAGGTACGCACACCGGTGCGCGTCGAAAATCCCTTGGTATCCAGATAGATACCTGCAAGCATGGCCTCAGCCTCGCCAGACAGGATACCGGTTGTTGGAACCAGATACTGCAGCAGCTCGCTGACCAGTTCGGACGCGGACGAAGCATACGGCTCGTGCAGCGACACAACCGCGTTTTCAATGTAATCCGCCGCACGGCGGTGATGGTCGATAACCGCCACCTTATTGATGGATTGCAGCAGCGCTTCGCTTTCGACGTAACCCGGACGGTTGACGTCAACTACAATCAGCAGCGTATTGTAATCGCACAGGATCATTGCGTCTTCTGCGCTGATGAATACGTCCTTATATTCGGGCAGCGTTTCCAGCCGCTCAATCAGATCGCCCGCCATCGTGTGATGCTGATCGACCACAATGTGTACCGGCTTGCCTTTGACACGCGCTGCACATACCATACCGGCCGCAGCACCGATGGCATCCATATCGCTGTTCTTGTGTCCCATGATGAGTACCTGTGACGAGTCACGGATCAGCTGCGTAAGTGCATTGGCAACCACACGGCTCTTGACCTTGGTGCGCTTTTCCACCTCTTCGGTCAGGCCGCCAAAGAACTCAAACGTATAGCGGTTTTTGATAACCGCCTGATCGCCGCCGCGGGACAGCGCCATATCGATTGCAAGGCTGGCATATTGATAGCACTCCGCCAGCGTTTCGCCGTCTTTACCGATACCGATCGACAGCGTCGCGACAACACCCTCATGGTTCTGGATGTCGCGCACATCCTGCAGTACAGCGAACTTACGCGCACTGAGCTTTTCCAGCTCGGCGTTCTCGATCAGAAAAATATACTTATCGCGGTCAAATTTGCGCAGCACTGCATTTCTGTCCTTGATCCATGCAGACAGACGCTTATCGATGCCCGCCAAAATCGACGACTTTTCAGAGTCGGTCGCATTCTTTGTCAACTCTTCGTAATTGTCGATCGCAATGATCGAAATCGCAGGCCGGCGTGTTTCCGCCGCGTCACGCAGCTGCACATAATCCGTGCAGTCGAGGAAGTGCAGCATCATCATCTGCCCTGCCCCACTCTGCACCATGCTTCCATACACATGATAGGCGCGCTTGCCCATACGCAGTTCGCCCGGAAATTCGGTTTTCCCTTCGATCAGCCAGCGGGTCTCAAAGGTCGGTGCAAGTTCGGTCAGCCTCATGTGGCGCGCACCGGCAAATTGACCGGACAGTTCCGCAAAGCTGTCATTGGCCCAAACGATCTCACCCGTCGTTGCCAAGGCAACTACCGTCGGCAACGGAGTATGCGTAACGGCAGGCCGTATCTCGCCCCCCTCGATCACGACATTGTTCATCAGCTCCTGCACCTGACGGCGGCTTTCCCGCTCCCCATGCAATGTCGCCATGCGCCATATCAGGCAAAGAACCAAACCTGCCACGCCGTAAATCACGGAAAAATGTATGCAGCCCACTGAGAAAAGTGCGAAAAGTACCAGGAAAAGACTGCTTCCCACATGCAGCGGCTGTTTAAATGGCTTTTTCAAATTCCGTCCCCCTTTCGGACGCAAAAATACATGTTAATTATAGCATCGGTGCGCCTTAATGTAAACAAAAATCGTATAAACCGCTTTCCTGCCTTCCCGTCTGCCAATATTGACTTCCGTGCAGCCGCACGGTATGATTATCATAAAGAAAGCGAGGCGAGAGCGCATGGCATCATATATCCTTGCTCTGGATCAGGGCACCACAAGCTCGCGTGCGATTTTGTTTGACCGCGAGCAGAACATTCTGGCGATCCGTCAGCACGAGCTGATACAGCATTATCCGCATGAAGGCTGGGTCGAACAGGACCCGATGGAGATTTGGTCCACGCAATATGCAGCCATGCTTGAAGTGCTCGCTGTGTCCGGTGTCTCCCCCTGCGAAGTTGCAGGCATCGGCATCACCAACCAGCGCGAAACCACGATCCTGTGGGACCGCGATACAGGCCGCCCGATTTACAATGCAATCGTCTGGCAATGCCGACGTACTGCCGATATCGTTGACGATCTGGTTGCACAAGGGCTGACCGATCATATCAAACGCACAACCGGCCTTGTTCCTGATGCCTATTTCTCCGGTACTAAAATCAAATGGATCCTCGACCATGTTGAAGGCGCACGCGAAAAAGCCGCACGGGGCGAAATCCTGTTTGGCACGGTGGATTCTTGGCTTGTCTGGAAGCTGACCGGTGGAAAGGTGCATGTTACCGATGCGACCAACGCCGCGCGCACCATGATTTTCGATATCCACAAGCTAGACTGGGACGATACCCTGCTGACTGCACTCGATATCCCCCGCGCCATGCTTCCCCGTGTGTGCTCGTCGAGCGAGATATATGGCTATGTTGCCCTGCCCGGTGGCGAAATCCCGATTTCAGGCATCGCGGGCGACCAGCAGGCTGCTCTGTTCGGACAGACCTGCTTTGCGCCGGGCGACGCCAAAAACACCTACGGCACGGGCTGCTTCCTGCTGATGAACACCGGAGAGCAGGCATGCGAAAGCAAAAACGGCCTGCTCACCACCATCGGCATCCAAATCGGCAAGCAAACGCAGTATGCGCTGGAGGGCAGCGTATTTGTCGGCGGTGCGGTGATCCAATGGCTGCGCGACGAAATGCGTTTCTTTACGGACAGCCGCGACGCAGAATACTATGCGCAAAAGGTGCCGGATACTGGCGGCGTGTATCTTGTGCCGGCGTTCACCGGCCTTGGCGCGCCGCACTGGGACATGTACGCGCGCGGCTGCATTGTCGGACTGACACGAGGCACGCGCCGCGAGCATATTATCCGCGCGGCACAGGAATCGATCGCCTATCAGGTAAACGATCTGCTCGCTGCTATGGCACGGGATACCGGCATGCCGCTGGGAACGCTGTCGGTTGACGGCGGCGCCAGCCGGGACAGCTTCCTGATGCAGTTTCAGGCGGATATCTCCCATTGCACTATCCGGCGACCGGTCATCCGCGAGACGACCGCGCTTGGCGCGTGCTATCTTGCAGGGCTTGCGACCGGTGTATGGAAAAACCGGGACGAGCTGGGACAGCTCTGGCGCTGCGACACTTACTACGAACCCAAAATGGCGGACGACGACCGCAGCCGCTTGCTGACAGGCTGGGACAAAGCCGTCGGCCGCTCGCTTGACTGGGCTGACCACAGCTGACTTCCCCGTAAACGAAAAAAGAACGGCCTTAATCAGGCCGTTCTTTTTCTTTGCGTAAAATTGCGTATTCATCCACCGGGAACGGGAACGAGAAATGCACCTGCATCTGCGGGACATTGAACAGCTCGCGCTGCACGCCCTCATCATCGGTCACGCCTTCCACATGGAAGCGGTACGGCGGCTGGCCGGGCTGGATCAGCTCCAGCTCTTCCCCCTTGAAAATGCGGTTTTTGAGTGCGAACACCGCATGGCCATCTGCGCCGCAATCGATCGGCATGCCGACAACCTCATAATCGCGGATATACTGGCTGTCGCCATAGTGCTGACCAATCTCATCAGAACCGAAATAGAAACCAGTGTAATAATCGCGGTGGCTGACTTTGCTCACCTCGTCGAGGCAGAACTGCGGCAGTACATAGCCAGCCGGATCAACGGCATAAGCGTCGAGCGCCGCACGGTACGCACCGGTCACACATGCAGCATAATAGGCCGTTTTGTTGCGTCCCTCGATCTTGAGGGAGTCCACACCCGCCTGTGCCAACTCCGGAATGTGTTCGATCATGCACAAATCCTTGGAATTGTACAGATAGGTGCCGCGCGCATCCTCCTCGACCGGGAAGAACTCGCCCGGCCGCTTTTCTTCCATCAGCGCATAATTCCAACGGCAAGGCTGGGCACACGCACCGCGATTCGCGTCGCGCCCGGTCATATACTGCGAGATCAGGCAGCGTCCGGAGTAGGAAATGCACATTGCACCGTGCACAAACGCCTCAATTTCAAGCGTTTTCGGCGTATTGGCGCGGATCTCCGCGATCTCCGCAAGCGATAACTCACGCGCAAGCACAATGCGCTCCGCACCGAGATCCGCCCAGAAATTCGCAGCCTCGTGGTTCAGGATGCTGGTCTGCGTCGAGATATGCAGCGGCACCTTAGGCGCATAGCGCTGCGCCAGCCGGATTACGCCGACATCGGCCACGATCAGTGCGTCCGCCCCCGCGTCCGCGAGCAGTTCAAGATACGCAGGAAGTGCAGTCAGATCGCGCTCGCTCGGCATAATGTTGACCGTGATATAGCACTTAACGCCGCGCGCATGCGCGTAGGCAATGCCCGCGCGCAGCGCTTCATCGTCAAAGTTCGCGGCCGCGGTGCGCATACCGAACTGCTGCCCGGCAAAATACACCGCATCAGCACCGTACGCGATCGCAAACCGCAATTTTTCCATATCGCCCGCCGGCGCAAGCAGTTCAGGCAGCTTATTCACCGGTACCCTCCGTGTTTTCCGCAGCAGCCGCAGCCTGTGCTGCATCCGAGGTCGCGATATTGGTCTGGTGCTCTTCATAGCTATTGGCAAACAAGTGCGAACCATCCGGCATAGCAACATAGTAATAGTAGTTGTGCTGCTCCGGATGCGCTGCCGCATACAAAGACGCATAACCCGGGTTGCAGATCGGTCCGGGCGGCAGGCCCTGCTTGGTGTACAGGTTGTACGGCGTATCCGACGCCAGATCCTCCTGACTCAACGGACCGCTGGTGCGTCCCAGACCATACAGTACAGATGCGTCCACCTGCAGATACGGGAACTCGCTCGGATTGTTCAGACGGTTATAAATAACGCCTGCGATTTTGGCACGCTCACTGTCCACCTGCGCTTCGCGCTCAACAAGCGACGCGATCGTAACGATATCATGCATCGACCGGCCAAGGGTTTCCGCGCCTGCCTTGATATCGTCATCATACTTGCTTTCAAAGTTGTTGAGCATCTTATTGATCGTATCTACTACGGTTGCATTGCCCTTGTAGATCTCATAGGTGTCCGGGAACAGATAGCCTTCGAGCCAGCCTTCCTCTGCGGGCAGCTCGTCCTTCAAGAACTCATGCTTGAACGAATAAGTGTTGAGCACCTCGTCCAAGGCGTCCTCCGTGCAGACATGCTCATCGAGCAACATCTGACGGATCTGTGCGATCGAATAACCTTCGGGCACTGTGATCTTCATGGTTTCCGTGCTGGATGCGTTGACCAGCGTGTCAATGATCTGACCGTAGTCCATATTCGGGTTCAGCGAATACGAACCAGCCAAAACGCCCTGATTATCCCCCTTCACACGGACATACAGCTTGAAGATCGTGCCATAGTTGATAACACCCTCATCGTCCAGCTGCTTTGCCAACGACAGAAGGTCGGTATTCTCTGAAACCGTGATTTCCTTGACCGCGTTTTCCTTTACGAACGCAAACACATCGTTTGCCACAAAAATTGCGGCCAGCGACAGGATGACCGAAATACCCAGTACGGCAATCACATAAACCACCGTACCAGCGCATCCCCCGTTTTTCTGCCGACGGCTGCGGCGGCGACGCGGCGGCTGCGGCACGCGCTGCGTTTCCTGATTTACATTCTGATCCATCTGATCCATGGTTTCACCTCAATCAAATTGGTTTTTCATTACAAAACAACATCGAATATCAGCTTTGCCACAAAGGCAAGCACAAACGCCAGTATACCCGGGTTGCGTGAAAGCAGCCACAGGTCATATAGTCCGGCGCTTTTTTCAAAGTGTGGGATCGCACCACGGGTAAGCAGGCTTTCCAACGAGCGCAAGGACAGATAAAGAAACAACAGTAGCGCCAGCGCATTCAGCGCGGCGAAATAGTTCCAGATGCCAAAGGCGGCATAAGTATCCGTTACCCACAGCACAAACAGATAATACAGGTTATTGACCCCATGCGCAAGCACAGCAGGCCATACGCTGCCCGAGATAAATGTCAAATACGCATAGACCATACCTGCCAGAAACGGCCCGGCAAGATTGAGCAGACTGCCGTGGAGCAATGCGAAGGCCAAGCCGCTGAATACCAGACAAGGCATCGTGCCTACCATGCCTTCATGCACGGTCAGCAAAGCGCCGCGCAAATAGACTTCCTCGACCACGGCAGAAAGCACAACAACGACCACAAAACGGGCGGCCATACTCAAACCGGTTTGCGGTGCATCCAACGCCGTCGCGGACAAATCCGCGCCGACCAGCCCCGCCAAATGATAAATCAGCAGGTTAAGGAACAAAGAGAGCACCGCTACTGTTATGCCCAGCTTGACCGTTAACCCAAGCACTCCCTTGCGCATGCGGCGCAGTTTGAGCCGCTGGCGCAGCTTTTTCTGGTCGCGCATGGAATACACGACCAGTGCCAACGGCAGCGCAAACGACAGAAATTCCGCCAGCGCAACCAACAGTGCACCGCCGCCAAAGCGATGCGCCAGTTTACCGGTGCCGGTCAGCAGGCAGAAGCTCAAAAACAGGGAAAGCCCAGGCAGCAGCGCTATTCTATTATTCTTCATCCGTGCGCAGCACCTGCCTTTCCGTAAAAATCCAGCCACAGCGCCGGTCGAATGCTTCATGCGGCAGATTATCGATCAGCCGCGCCTCCACACACAGCGCAGCGCTTACTGCATCGGTGCGGGCAAGAAAGCGGTCATAGTACCCGCCGCCATAACCAAGACGGAACCCCTGCCGGTCGCAGGCAAGCGCGGGTGCAATGACAAGATCGATCCGCATCGGGTCCACTACCGGTGTATCCGCAGCCGGCTCATCGATACCGTATGCGCCCGGCTGCAGATCATCCAGCGACGCAATGCAGCGCGCCTCCATCTCGCCCGGTGCACCGCAGCGCGGCACGCAAACCGTCTTTCCTGCTGCAAGCGCTTTTTGCAGCAGCACACGCGTGTCTATCTCCTGCGGAGTCGAAACATAGAGGAAAATACAGCCTGCGTGTTGAAAAAGGTAACTTTTCAACATCCGCGCACAGATTTCCTCGTCAATACGCTTTTTTTCCGCCGGTTCCTGCGCAGCGCGCTGCGTCTGGAACCGACGGCGAAGCTGCGCTTTATCGAGAGACATGGTGTACGACCGTGGCTGCAACACGACGTGCCTGCTCTTCTCCGCAAAGCGCGGATACCAGAGCGCAGCCGAAGTCCAGTGCGCCGCCAACGCCGCAAGCCGTAATAATGCGGCCATCTACGACGCAAGTACGCTCCAGCGGCGTCGCGCCGACCATACCGTCCTCCATACCGGGATAGCAGGTCGCCTTACGTCCTTTGAGCAGCCCCATACCGCCCAAAATAATCGAGGGCGCGGCGCAGATCGCAGCAACATACTTACCCGCATCATAGCACGCGCGCACTGCATTCGTGACACGCTCATCTGCATACAGGTTGGTCGTACCCGGCATACCGCCCGGCAGCACGATCATATCCGCCTGCGACCAGTCGACCTGATCCATCGGCAGGTCTGCCTCAATACCAATGCCGTGCGAACCGTGCACGAGCATACCGGTCACACCCACCATTTTGGCATCCACGCCTGCACGGCGCAGCAGATCGACGGGCGTAATCGCTTCTGTTTCCTCAAAGCCCGCTGCCAACAGTACATATACCATCGTTTTGTCACACCTTTCAGTTCAGCATCAGATTCATATATCCACGGGAAGCCTCCCGTTTATCATGCCATTTGATACAGCCGAGCACCGTCGTATCACCGCAGCCCGTCACCGTACAGGCCGGAAGCCCAAGCGCTGCCATCAATCCTTGCTCACGGGCAGGCGTCAGCCCGAACGCTTCCTGCACGCTGTTTGCCCAACAAAAAGCAAACCCATCCAGTACGCCATCCGTAAACCAACCGTATACGCCGGCGCCGATATTGTCAAACAGCGCCAGCTGCATCCGCCAGTATGCCGCATCGCGGCCAATATGGCAGGCAGGTGTAAGGCGGTCATATAATGCCGCCATCTGCGGCAAATCCGCTTCCGTCAGCCGCAGCGGCCGGTCCCCATCCGCCGTCCGCGTGATCGTACGCCGATCCACCTCAAAAAAAGGCTCATAGCCAAACGGACGGTAAAAATCGAACAGCCATGGCTCCGCCGGGATCAGCGTGGACGCCGCCTTGCCCGCCGCGCGGTCGATCTCGAACGACGCTTCCAGCAGCCGCGCCATATGCCCCTTCCGACGATGTGCCGGATCGGTGCATGCACCGTAAATATAAGTGACATCCACCGCTTCGCCGCCTGCCATCATCTGGTACGGCAGCATTTGCAGCATTGCACACACCATGCCCTGCTCCTCACTGAGCAGCACGGTATCCAGCGAAAAAATATGGGCAAAAAAATAATCGTTGAAGCCCTCTGCATCAGGGAAACAGGTCTCCCACAGCTGTCGGATCTGCGGCATATCCTGCTTTTGTGCACGCCGGATCACTGCGCATCCCCCTTGGGCACGGCAACGTATTTCACGCCGCGCATTGCCGGATAATAGGACTTTTTCGCCTTGCGCAGTCCCTCCAAACCGAGATCCTCTTCCCTGTTGACGTATTGCACGTCCTGACAGTTCCGCAAAACGAACTGCTGATTGATCATCTGGTACGCACCGGGGATCGTATGATCGGCTTTTTCAATCTGCACTACATACATATCCGGCTCTGCCTTGCAGCCAAAGGTGAATGCGATCACCTCATCATCCAGCAGCAGCAAACCACCGTGCAAATCGAGCACATCAAAGTTATGCAGCGCCTGCACGATCGCGCAGGTCTCACCCTGAAAATCGCGATTTTGCGCGCAGCCGTTCTGATTGCACCAGCGGATATGGTAACCAAACGCATCCTTGACATTGTCCTTGGACATATCCTCATACCGCCAGCGGCCTTCGTATGCCGCCTGAAACCGGTTGACCAGATTGCGCTTGCTTTGCAGCTTCTTGCCTGACAGCGTGCACAGCTTGTCCGACAGATAGATATAGTCATCGCCGTCCTCGTTGTCATGCGTAAAGGCAAACTTGCCCGGACGCGCCGCTTCTATGCGCTCGATCATCGGCTCCGCGACCGACACAATGGTCAGCGGGATGCCGCGCGCAGCGGCGTCCTGCTCGATCGCGTCCAGTGCCGCTCCCAAATCACCCTCACCGATCGGGGCGAGATAGCAGTCATGTCCGCCGTCCATCGGCGTCATCTTGACCAGCAGGAAGCCGTCCAGAAAACAAATCTGCGTGTTATAGTGGCTGCGCCACATAAACAGATCGGTAAAACAATGCTCACACAGGTGGTAACGGTAATGTGAACCACATTCCTCTACCGCCGCCTTGTCTTCTATTGTGATCTCTCGAAATGCTAACATAAAAATCCTTGTATTATAGAGTAGTAGTTATTAGAGCCCCTCTCCAAGGGCTGTGTGCTA
>OERW01000151.1_pt1 | contig 22996 bp, 23 predicted proteins | sample 1540091 | NCBI WGS metagenome assembly OERW01 (sample SAMEA3891889, study PRJEB23780) | metagenome | biome: terrestrial biome; feature: animal house; material: Caecal content | place: Italy | collected 2015-05-05 | reverse complement strand
ATGAAGCGATATGAAACCAGACCGGTGAAGGTGGGGAGTTTGACCATCGGCGGCGGCGCGCCGATCGCGGTGCAGTCCATGACCAACACGGACACCCGCGACGCGAAAGCGACGCTTGCGCAGATTCATGCGCTCGCGGAAGCGGGCTGTGATATTGTACGCTGCGCCGTGCCGGACGCGCAGGCGGCGGAAGCGCTCAAGGAAATCTGCGCAAAGTCGCCCATCCCGGTCGTGGCGGATATCCATTTTGACTACCGACTCGCGCTCGCCTCGATCGAGGCGGGCGTGGATAAGATCCGCTTAAATCCCGGCAACATCGGCGGCGCCGACCGCGTGCACGCGGTCGTGCAGGCGGCAAAGGAACGCAACATCCCGATCCGCATCGGCGTCAATTCCGGTTCGGTCGAAAAGCACATTCTCGAAAAATACGGCAGCCCGACGCCCGAAGCGATGGTCGAGTCCGCGCTCTACCATGTCGGTCTGTTGAATGACTGCGGCTTCGACGACATCTGCATCTCGATCAAGTCGTCGTCCGTGCCGTACACCATGCAGGCATATATGCTGGCGCACGAAAAAACAAACTATCCGCTGCATCTTGGCGTGACCGAGGCGGGCACGGAGTACATGGGCACGATCAAGTCGGCGGCCGGCATCGGCGGCCTGCTCGCGCTCGGCGTGGGCGACACCATCCGCGTTTCCTTGACCGATGATCCGGTCAAGGAAATCTACGCGGCAAAGGCCATTTTGAAGGCGGTCGGCCGCGCGGAGGACGGCATCAATGTCGTTTCCTGCCCGACCTGCGGCCGTACCCGCATCGACCTGATCGGCATTGCCAAGGAGGTCGAGCAGCGTTGCATGAACATCCACGGCAAAAAGCTTAAGGTCGCCGTCATGGGCTGCGCGGTCAACGGCCCGGGCGAGGCGCGTGAGGCCGATCTCGGCATCGCGGGCGGCGACGGTGTCGGCCTGATCTTCCGCAAGGGAGAGATTATCAAGAAGGTGCCGCAGGAGCAGCTGGTGGACGAGTTGATGAATATGATCGAGCATTTTGAAGCATAACCCGGAGGAACGGTCAAATTGGCTGGAAAACTGATTGACTTATTTCAAAACTGCAAATTTATCGAAGGAGAACAGCACCTTGCCGCGGGCGAGGTGCGTTCTCTCGCGTTTGGGGATAATAATACGGTAATGGTGGTCGAACTGGGGCTGCAAAGCGTTTTGAGCCGAAAAACCATTGCCAAAGCGGAAAAGCAGATCGCAAAGCAGTACGGCCTCGAGCGTGTATGCATCGAGCCGCGCTACGATATGCCGGATGGTCCGAGCGAGGATTACATCCGCACCCTGTATGAGAACATGGCCTATCACATGCCGTCCGCGCGCGGCCTGCTGGACTGTGGCAAGTGGCGCTATGCGGACGGCGCGCTCGAGATTCCGATGGACGAGGTCAGCGAGCGGCATTTCTCCAACGCTCTGCGCCAGCTTGAAGCGCGTATGCTGCGCGAGCTGGGCGCGCCCTGTCCGGTGCGCGCCGTGCGGTGCGAGGTTTGCGACTGTGCGCCTACGCCCGCGGCCGATACGCCGAAGCGCGAGGAGATTTTGCATCAGGCGATCGAGCAGGCGGCTGCCGAAGCGCCAGCCGCGCCCAAGCCCAAGAAGCCGCGTCCCGCGCCGCGGCCGGAGAACACCGGCTACCAGCGGCCGCGTACGGAGAAAGTGCGCGAGGACGACCTCATTTTCGGCAAGCTGATGCAGGACCCGATCATCTCGATTAACGAGGCGATCGCGGCGTATGACATGGTCACCATTCAGGGCGAGGTGTTCTTCACCGACAACAAGGACATCCACAGCAAGAAAACCGGCAAGGACTATGTCAAGATCGCGTTTGATATGACCGACCGCACGAATTCCGTGCGTGTGTCCAAGTTCCTTGCCGCGGACAAGGTGGGTGACACCGCCTCTCAGATTAAAAACGGCCTGTACTGCACGGTGCAGGGCAAGATGGTGTACGATTCTTACGCGAAAGAGATGGTGCTCGAGCCGACCGGCATCGTCAAGGCCAAGAAGCCCGTCCGGCAGGACAAGGCTGAGGGCATGAAGCGCGTCGAGCTGCACCTGCACACCAACATGAGCGCGATGGATGGCATGACCTCGACCGCGGCGCTGCTGTGCCGCGCGGCGCAGTGGGGACACCGCGCCATGGCGATCACCGATCACGGCGTTGCACAGGCCTTCCCCGAAGCGCTGCACGCGCAGGAGGGCAAGCAGAAAAACATCATCGGGGATATGAAGATCATCTACGGCATCGAGGCGTATTACATCAACGATGAGGACACGCTTTCGGTCGTGCGCGGTAAGTCGGCCGAGCCGCTGACCGGCACGTTCATCGTTTTTGACCTCGAAACCACCGGCCTCAATCCCGCGAGCGAGGAGATCACCGAGATCGCGGCAGTGCGCGTGGTGGACGGTGCAATACAGGATTCGTTCCAGACCTATGTCAACCCGCATAAGCCGATTCCGCCCGAGATTACCGAGCTGACCGGCATTTCGGATGAGACTGTCGCAAATGCACCCGACCTCAATGAAGCCGTGCCGCAGTTCCTTGCGTGGGCGGGTGAGGGCAAATATCCGCTCGTTGCGCACAACGCGGGCTTCGACATGGGCTTTTTGCGGACGGCCTGCAAGCGGCTTGCCATCGAGCGAGACTTCACTGCGATCGACACGCTGGAAATGAGCCGTCTGATGCTGCCGCATCTGCATAAGTTCAAGCTGAACATTCTGGCAAAGGAGTTGGCAGTCGGTCCGTTTGAGCATCACCGCGCGAGCGAGGACGCAGCTGTGTTGGGACGCATTTTTGTAAAGCTGCTTGCGCGGCTGAAAGACGAGCTGCACGCGGTCACGACGGCGGACATCAACCCGGTGCTTGCCGCGACGACCGACCGCAAGAACAAGCTGAAAAACCTGCCGCGCTATCATTTTATCATTCTTGTGAAAAATCAGGCGGGACTCAGAAACCTGTATCAGCTGATTTCCAAGAGCTTTCTGGAGTATTACAACAAGCGTCCGATCATGCCGCGTTCGGAACTCATTCGCCACCGCGAGGGGCTGATTTTCGGCTCGGCATGCGAAGCGGGCGAGGTGTTCCGCGCGCTGACGAATGGCGCGGAGTGGGATGAAATCAAGCGCCTTGCGTCTTTCTACGATTATCTGGAGATTCAGCCGATCGGCAACAACAAGTTTATGGTTGCGAAGGGCATGGCAAAGGACGACGAGCAGCTGCGCGACTGGAACCGCGATATCCTGCGGCTGGCCGATGAGCTGGGGAAACCCTGCTGTGCGACCGGCGACGTACACTTTCTCGAACCGGAGGACGAGGCGTTCCGCCGTATCCTGATGGCAGGCCAGGGCTTTGGCGACGCAGATAATCAGGCGCCGCTGTACTTCAAGTCGACCGATGAGATGCTCAAGGAATTTTCTTATCTCGGCGAAGATCGCGCGTATGAGGTTGTCGTCAAGAACACGAATATGATCGCGGACATGTGCGATGTGATTCGCCCGGTGCCGCGCGAAAACTACCCGCCGCACATCGACGGCTGCGAGGACGACCTGCGCAACATGTGCTACGAAAAAGCCAAGCGCATTTACGGTGACCCGTTGCCCGAGATCGTGCAGGCGCGGCTTGACCGTGAACTGAACTCGATCATCGGCAACGGCTACGCGGTTATGTACATCATTGCGCAGAAACTGGTGACCAAGTCGCTCGAGGACGGCTATCTGGTCGGCTCGCGTGGTTCGGTCGGCTCGTCTCTGGCGGCGTTTATGTCGGATATCACCGAGGTAAACTCGCTCGCGCCGCATTACCTGTGCCCGGACGATAAATATGTCGAGTGGCACGAGGAATACTCCTGCGGTGTTGACCTGCCGGACAAAATCTGCCCGAACTGCGGCAAACCGCTGACCAAACAGGGCTTTAACATCCCGTTTGAGACCTTCCTCGGCTTCGAGGGTGACAAGGTGCCCGATATCGACCTGAATTTCGCGGGCGAATATCAGTCGCGCATCCACTGGTACACGGGTGAGATTTTCGGCCACGACCATGTGTTCCGCGCGGGAACGATTGGCACGGTCGCGGAAAAGACGGCCTACGGCTATGTCAAGAAGTACATGGATGAGCGCGGCATCGAGTGCTCGCGCGCCGAGGAAAGCCGCCTTGCGGCAGGCTGCACGGGCGTGCGCCGCACGTCGGGGCAGCATCCCGGCGGCGTTGTCGTTGTACCGAAGGAAATTGAGATTTACGACGTCTGTCCGGTGCAGCACCCGGCGGATGACCCGGATTCGGATATCATTACCACCCATTTTGAATATCACTCGATCGACGCGAACCTATTAAAGCTCGACGAGCTGGGGCACGATGATCCGACCATGATTAAGCACCTCGAAAACCTGACCGGCGTTAACGCGCAAGAGATTCCGCTCGACGACCCGGACACGATGAGCCTGTTTCACTCATGCAAGGCGCTGAAATACACGGGCGAGAATCCGGACACTGACCCGATTCTCGGCAGTCTGGGCTGTCTGGCCGTGCCTGAGTTCGGCACCAAGTTTGTACGCGGCATGGTCAAGGAGACGCACCCCTCGACGTTCGCCGAGCTGGTTTCGATCTCCGGCCTGTCGCACGGCACGGACGTCTGGCTGGGCAACGCGGCCGATCTGGTGCGCAGCGGTATCCCGCTGTCCGGCTGCATCTGCTGCCGTGACGATATCATGAACTATCTGATTTTGCAGGGCGTGCAGCCCAAGCTGTCGTTTAAGACGATGGAGAGCGTCCGTAAGGGTAAGGGCCTGACCGAGGAAATGGAAGCCGCGATGCGCGAGCAGAACGTGCCCGACTGGTACATCGATTCGTGCAAAAAGATCAAATACATGTTCCCCAAGGCGCACGCAGTGGCATATGTTATGATGGCGTTCCGCATCGCGTGGTTCAAGGTGCACCGGCCGCTCGCGTTCTATTCGGCGTACTTCTCGGTGCGCGCTAAGGGCTTTGATGCGTCTTGTATGATAAAAGGCGATAAGGTCGTGCAGGACAAGCTGCGCGAGCTTGCTATGAAGGAAAAGGAAAAAACCATCACGGCGGCGGAAAAGGAAATGTCCACCACGCTCGAGGTATGCCACGAGTTCTATCGCCGCGGCTTTGTGTTCGAGCCGATGGACATCTATAAATCCGACGCGACCGACTTCCTTGTGACGGAAAACGGGCTGATCCCGCCGTTTACCTCGATGCCCGGCATCGGTGAGCAGGCGGCGCTCAATATCGTCGAGGAACGTAAAAACGGCAAGTTCCTGTCGGCCGAGGAGATGGCGGTACGCTGCCCAAAGGCGTCTAAGGCGGTTGTCGAGCTGCTCGACCAGATCGGCGCGCTCGGCTCGATGCCGAAAACCACACAGATTTCACTTTTTGGATAAACCCTGTGCGATAAAAGGAGGATAAGGGCATGGCAAAGTATGAAAAGCAGCTTGTGGGCGATTTTGACGCTTTTCTCGAGTACTTATTTGACGGCATCATGAACGGCAGTATGTCCGCGTCCTATGAGGACGGCAGCGAGTGGACGGCGAACGGCGTCCGTGTGGCGGTGCGCGTGTTCGAGCGGTATAGCTATATGGGCGGCAACCGCGTCAGCTTGAATATCACGCTCGCGGGCAGCGGCAACAACCTGTTTTTAACCGCGATCACCGCGAGCGGCAGTCAGGCCATGTTCTGGAAGCTCAACACGATCGGCGAGGAAAACTTCCTTGATAAGGTGATCGAATTGGCTGAAAGTTATGCAGAGGGCTGATACGGTGTACTGGATCTGCTTTGGAGACAGTGCCAAGGGCTGCCTTGCCATGGCGCGCGAAGCGTTGGAACCTTCTTTGGATGAGGAACATATCCTTGCGCTTTCAGATGACTATGCGCAAGGCGATATCCGTGACGTGACCGACCGCGCCGCGCGGGCGGATATCCTGATGCCGTGGCGCGGCGAACCGGAGCTGGGTGGCAAGTGGCAGACGGAATATCAGGCGCGGCACTGGGCGGCGCTTCAGCAGCTAGACGAGGTCGACGAAGCCGTGATCTGGTACGCGGGCGGCAATCCATGTGAGCAATGCGGCCTGCGGTATGTGGTCAGCCGCCTGCAACAGCGGCATATTCCGGTGTGGGTGGTCGAGGTCGGCTGGGTTCCGGTGTCGGAGATTGCACAGGCGAACGATCGGGTGCGCGATACGTCCGCGGTCGGTGTCATTACGGACAGCCGTGTGATGAATACGCTGCTGCGTTTAGTGCCGCAGCCTATTCTGCGACGCTATGCGGCGCGGGTCGAGCAGCGTAACCTGCGGGAACGTGCCGCGCAGTCGACGCGCGCGGGCATGGCGTATTTTTCGACAGTGGGCGAAACCGCGCCTAATATCCTGCCGTATTTCTACAAGCGCCGCCGTCTGCTGACCGATACCGAGCAGGCAATCCTTTTGACTGAATGGAAGCGCATGCAGGAGGAAAACACGCCGCTGCGTGCCATGGTGGATGGGAAGCTGCAATCCGTCCCTGCGGATTACTACGACGATATCATCTTGTCGTGTGTGCCGGAAGGGGAGAATGTGGCTGCACTGACAGTCGGCCGCGCGATTGCGAAACTCGACAAAACCGGCAACCGTGTAGGAGATATGCAGATCTTTTCGCGCATCCGCGCACTGAGCACAGCGGAAAAACTCATCATCGTGCGGGACGGTGCAACCTACCGTGATATGGTCATTCGCAAAATCAGGGGTTGACAGACCGCGCACAGATATGGTATTATTTTAGCGCGATAAAGCGATAAAGGAGTTTTGCGGCAATGAACCGTTTTCGTATTTCCACACCTGAGGGTACGCGCGATCTGTTGTTCACATCCTGTCGTGCGCTGCGGCAGACCGAACGTGCGGTGCGCGAAGCGCTTGAAAGCTGTGGATACAGTGAGATCATCACGCCTGCGGTCGAATACTACGATGTATTTGCACAGGCTAACCCCGAGCTGGACCAGCAGAACATGCTCAAGATCATCGACCGATCGGGACGTATCTGCGTGGCGCGGCCGGATAACACCACACCGATCGCCCGTATCGCGGCGACCCGTCTGGACGACGCGGCGCTGCCCGTGCGGCTGTATTACAGCCAGAAGGTGTTCCGTTCTGTCGCGGGCGGCCACGGCCACAAGGCTGAGTTTTTGCAGGTTGGCGCGGAGCTGATCGGCGCGGACGGCCTTGCGGCAGACAAGGATATCCTGTCGGCGGCGTTCGGTGCGCTGACCGCGACGGGGGCGGAAAATTTCCGTATCGAATTGGGTCACGCAGAGATTTACAAAGCGCTCATCGAGGAGCTGGGTGTGGACGAAGGAACGGCTGAAAGTATCCGTCGCCTGATTGAAAACAAGTCCTTTGCAGCGCTGGGCGATGCGCTCGCACCCTACGGCGAGCGTCCTGCTGCTAAGGCGCTGGGTGCGATGCCGCAGCTGTTCGGCGGCATGGAGGTGCTGGGCGAGGTCGAAGCGCTGACCGGGAATGTACGAGTGCTCGGTGCGGTGGCTTATCTGCGGCGGCTGTATCAGGCGCTCGACGAAGCGGGCTACGGCAGCCGCATTATGATTGACCTCGGTCTGGTGCACGAGATGGACTATTATACCGGCGTCATGTTCCGCGGCTACATCGGCGGCGCGGGCGCAGCCATCCTCGCGGGTGGCCGATACAATGCGCTGTGCGCCAAGTTTGGCCGCGATCTGCCCGCGGGCGGTTTCGGTATCGACGTGGAGAGCGTCGCGGAGAGCTTGCAGGGCGCGGCACGTCCGGAGGCGGCGACGCGAAGCGGCACGGTACGCATTGCGCTGACCAAGGGGCGGTTGGAAAAGAAAACGCTTTCGCTGCTCAAAGCGGCGGGCTACGATATTTCCGAGCTGGAAGCCGGTTCGCGCAAGCTGATTTTTGCGCTGCCGGACGCGGGTGTGGAGATCGTGCTGGCCAAGGCGGCGGACGTTATCACCTATGTCGAGCACGGCGTGTGTGACATGGGCGTGGTCGGCAAGGACACGATCATGGAAAAGGGCGGCAGCTTTTACGAGATGGTCGATCTCGGCTTCGGTAAGTGCCGCTTTGCGCTGGCGACCAAAAAGGGGAAGGACGTATACGGCGGCTATAAAACGCCGGTCATTGCGACCAAGTACCCGGCGGTGACCAAGGCGTTCTTCAACAAGAAGAACATGGACGTCGAAACCATCAAGATCGAGGGTTCGGTCGAGCTTGCGCCGCTGCTGGAGCTTGCCGATGCGATCGTGGATATCGTGGAGACTGGCACAACGCTCAAGGAAAACGGCCTCGAGGTGATCGAGGACGTGGCGCCGATCTCGGCGCGCGTCATCGTCAATCTGGCGAGCGCCAAGATGAAGAAAGCCGCCATCCAACAGGTGATTTCCGATCTGGAAAGCGGTTTGGAGGGATAATATGTTTTTGAAAACCGTGCTTGCGGACGGACAGGCGGAACAGGCCGTCATCCGCGAGATGAAGGCGCGCGCCGCAGGCGCACGCGGCGATATTGAGCAGACCGTCCGCGCGATCATGGACGATGTGCAGGCGCGCGGATGGGACGCGGTCTGTGAATACGCGAAAAAATTCGATAAGCGCGAGCCGTACATCATCGAGCCTGCGCAGCTGGACGCGGCTTACGCGGCTTGTTCGCCTGCGCTGATTACGGCGCTGGAAAAGGCAGCGGCCAACATCCGCGACTATCATGAACAGATGCTCGCCAAGTCTTGGGAGTGGAAGCGCAGCGAAGGCGAAGTGCTTGGCCAGACCGTGCGCGGCCTTGCGCGCGTCGGCCTGTATGTGCCGGGCGGCACGGCAGCCTATCCGTCGAGCGTGCTGATGAACGCGATCCCGGCGAAGGTGGCGGGCGTGGGCGAGCTGATTATGGTCACGCCGCCGACTGAAAACCTGTCGAACGAAGTGTTGGCAGCGGCCAAGATCGCGGGCGTGGATACCGTTATCGCGATCGGCGGTGTGCAGGCGATCGCTGCGCTGACCTACGGCGCGGGCTTTATCCCACAGGTCGATAAGATCGTCGGCCCGGGCAATGCTTTTGTCGCGGCGGCGAAAAAGCTTGCCTTCGGCACGGTGGATATCGACATGATCGCCGGCCCGTCCGAAGTGCTGGTCATTGCCGACCACACGGCGAACCCGACTTGGGTCGCGGCTGATCTGCTCAGTCAGGCCGAGCACGACAAGCTGGCGTCCGCCGTGCTGCTGACCGACTCGATGGCGCAGGCGCAGGCGATTTCCTGCGAAATGGAGCGGCAGGCAAGGGAACTGCCGCGTTGGGATATCGTCAAAGAGAGTGTGGCGAATTATGGCTGCGCGATCGTGTTTGACGATTTGAAAGACGCCTGCAAGATGGCGGACATGGTCGCGCCCGAACATCTGGAAGTCGTGACCGCGAACCCGCGTGAGTGGTTACCGTACCTGCACAACGCGGGCGCAATCTTCCTCGGGCAATACGCCCCCGAGCCGCTGGGCGACTATATGGCAGGCCCCTGCCATGTGCTGCCGACTTCGGGGACGGCGCGGTTCTTCTCGCCGCTTTCGACCGATACGTTTTTGAAGAAAACCAGTGTGATCGAGTATACACGCGACGCGCTTGAAAGCTACGCAAAGGACATTATTGCGCTCGCGCAGAGCGAGCATCTGGATGCGCACGCCAACTCGGTCGCGGTGCGCTTTGTGGAGGTGAAAGACGATGCGGAAGGCTGAAATCAAACGAAAAACCAAGGAAACCGACATCACGCTCGTGCTCGATCTGGAGGGCGGCGAACGCAAGATTGACACCGGCATCGGCTTTTTCGACCACATGCTGAATAGTTTTGCCGTGCACGGCGGCTTCGGTCTGACGCTGACCTGCAAGGGCGATCTGGAGGTTGACGGCCATCATACGGTTGAGGACTGCGGTATTGTACTTGGACAGGCGCTTGCGCAGTGTCTGGGTGACAAAGCGGGCATCGCGCGCTTTGGGCAGGCTTTCGTGCCGATGGATGAGGCGCTCGGTTTCTGCGCGCTCGACATCTCAGGCCGTCCGTACCTAGTATTCGACGCGCCCATGCCGCAGCCGATGTGCGGGCAGTATGACACTTGCTTGACGGTCGAGTTTATGCGTGCGCTGAGCGTAAATGCGGGACTGACGCTGCACCTCAAGGCTGAATACGGCGACAACGCGCACCACATCACCGAAGCGCTGTATAAGGCGCTCGCGCGGGCGCTGCGGCAGGCAGTTACGGTGACAGGCGGCGGCGTGCTGAGCGCCAAAGGGGTGCTGTGATGAGCTATATCGCAATCGTGGACTATGGCGCGGGCAATCTGATGAGTGTGCACAACTCGCTGGATTTCCTGAGTTATGAGAACAAGGTCGCGGACACCCCGGCGGTTATCGACGGGGCTTCCGGCGTGATTTTGCCCGGTGTAGGTGCGTTTCCGGACGCGATGGACGCGCTGCATGCGTCGGGTTTGACCGACGCGGTGCTGCGCGTGGCAAAGGACAAGCCGTTTCTCGGCATCTGCCTCGGCATGCAGATGCTGTTTGAGGAGGCGGACGAAGTGCGTCTGTGCAAGGGGCTGGGGCTGCTGCCCGGCCGCATCGAGCGCATCCGAACTGAGTTGAAGCTACCGCAGATCGGCTGGAACGCCCTCGAGATCCTGCGGCCCAACGCAATGACTGAGGGTGTGTCGAGCGGTGACTATGTATACTTCGTACATAGCTTTATGGCTTGTCCCGCGCAGGAGGACGATCTTGCCGCCGTGACTGACTACGGCGCGCGTGTACCCGCCATGGTGGCGCGCGGCAACCTGTTTGGCTGCCAGTTCCACCCGGAAAAAAGCGGGGAAGTGGGGCTGAAGATGCTCCAAAACTTTGCAAAACTGACGGAGGTGGACAAATGAAGGTTATCCCGGCGATTGACCTCAAAGATGGACAGTGTGTGCGCCTGAAAAAAGGCGATTATGATACCGTGCATAAGGTGGCCGAGGACGCGGTCGAGACCGCGCGCAAATTTATGGCGGCGGGCGCGACCATGATCCACATGGTCGACCTTGATGCTGCCAAAGACGGCTCACACGCCAATTATGGTGTAGTCGAGCGGGTTATCCGTGAGACCGGCGCGACGGTTGAGCTGGGCGGCGGTGTCCGTACGATGCAGGACGTCGAAGCTGTGCTGGCGCTTGGTGTCAAGCGCGTCATCATCGGCTCGGCGGCTGTGCGCAACCCGCAGTTTGTAGCCGAAGCGGTCAAGAAATACGGTGATAAGATTGCGGTCGGCATTGACGCAAAGAGCGAAACGGTGCGCACCGACGGCTGGCTGGGCGACAGCGGCGAGAATTACATCTCGTTTGCCGAGCGTATGGAGTCTTACGGCGTCAAGACGATCATTTTCACCGATATCGACAAGGACGGCATGCTGGCCGGCCCGAACTTCGACCAGCTTGCTGCGCTGCGCGCAACCGTGTCCTGCCGTATCGCGGCCTCGGGCGGCGTGTCCACGCTCGACGATATCCGCCAGCTCAAGCGTCTCGGCATTGACGCAGCGGTTGCGGGCAAGGCAGTTTATACAGGTACGCTGGACTTGGCCGCGGCGATCAAGGAGGCCGAGTGATGCTTGCCAAACGTATCATTCCCTGCCTGGACGTCAAGGACGGCCGGGTGGTCAAGGGCGTGAACTTCGTTGGTCTGCGCGACGCAGGCGATCCGGTGGAGCTTGCCAAGTTCTACTCACAGGAAGGCGCGGACGAGGTCGTGTTCCTCGACATCACTGCGACGAGCGACGGCCGCGACACGATCGCGGACGTGGTGCGCCGCACCTGCCGCGAGGTGTTCGTGCCGGTCACGGTCGGCGGCGGCATCCGCACGGTGGACGATTTTCGTGACATCCTGCGCGCGGGCGCGGACAAGATTTCGGTCAACTCGGCGGCGGTCAAAAACCCGGAACTGGTGAACGCTGCCGCGGAGAAATACGGCAGCCAGTGCGTGGTTGTCGCGATCGACGGCCGCAAAACCGGCAAAACACCCTCGGGCTTTGAGGTATACGTCGCGGGCGGCCGCACGCCGACCGGCATTGACGCGGTCGCATGGGCACGCGAGGTATATGAGCGCGGCGCAGGCGAGATTTTGCTGACCTCGATGGATAAGGACGGCACCAAGTCGGGCTTCGACCTCGAACTGACGCGCGCGGTGGTGGATGCGGTTGGTATCCCGGTGATCGCGTCGGGCGGCTGCGGCTCATTGGAGCATTTCTCCGAGGTGTTTGAGAAAACCGGCTGCGACGCGGCGCTTGCCGCGAGCCTGTTCCACTACGGCGAGTTGACCGTGGGCGAGGTCAAGGCGCATCTGCGCGCGAAAAACATTCCGGTGAGGTAAGAAAGATGGATCTGAGCAAGTTTTTTGTCAAAGCGCCGCTCATTCCGGTCATCTGTCAGGATGAGCGAAACGGTGAGGTGCTCATGCTTGGCTATGCCAATGAGGAAGCCCTTCGCCTGACGATGGATACCGGTACGGCGTGGTTTTTCTCGCGCTCGCGGCAGAAGCTGTGGAACAAGGGCGAGACCTCGGGCAATTTCATCTTCGTTAAAAAAATCCTGTCCGACTGCGACGACGATACGCTGATCTACGTCGGCACGCCCAAGGGGCCGGTCTGCCACACGGGCAACCGCACCTGCTTCTATACGACGCTTTGGGAGAAGGAGGCGCAGGCGTAATGGCGTTTCCTTTGGTAACTTTGATCGGCTTTGCGGTTGGGGCTGTCGTGGTGCTTGCAGTGATCGCAGCGCTTGTCCTGTTGATTTCCAAGCGGCAGTGACCGGAGAAAAACAAGAAGGAGGACGAATGAAATGAATTCGTTTGAACAGATGGAGGTGGTTATCGCGCAGCGGCGCGCCGAACCGCAGGAAAACAGCTACACCTGCTACCTGTTTGACAAGGGTCTGGATAAGATACTGAAAAAGGTAGGCGAGGAGTGCGCCGAAACCATCATTGCCGCCAAAAACGGCGACAAGGAGGAGCTTATCGGCGAGATCAACGACGTGTTCTATCACATGATGGTGATGATGAACGAGTGCGGTGTGACGCTCGCAGACGTGTGCGCAGAGATGGATAAGCGCGCCGAAAAGATTGGCAACCTCAAAAAGTTCCACGTTTCCGACCACAATACGTAAATCACAATCGAACAATTCCCTTTCCTGCTTCGTGTTATGGACAGAAAGTGGTTTGATCGCTGTCAGGAACCCCGGGCGGTCAAACATCTTTTCGGCAGGAGGAGAAAAATTTCCCCCGAAAGCTGCGGCAAGGCTGCAACGGTTCGGGGGTTTTTTGACTCTTATGGATAGGAGCTTCGGAAATCTTCAGAAAACATTAAGAATTTCCGCGGCAAAATCCAAAGAATATCCTGCTATGCTGGATACATCAGACAGGGGCTGTCCTGTGTGACGGCTGGGAAGGGGAAAAACGATATGACAACTCGTTATGCTGTGATAGAGAGACGGGAACAGACTGCACGTACCGCGCCGCGTCCGGCGCAGCGGCGCACCCGACGCAGGGCAAAAAAACGCCGCCGTCCTCTTCGGCTCATATTGGTGCTACTGATCCTTGGCGCGTTTTTCTGGTTTGTACCGCGGTCGGTCAGCGGCGCGCTTGCCGCGCTTCGTTGGCAGGAATCCGGCGTGGAGGTGCAGGACGGTACGGTTGCGGCGCTCTGGCGCATGTCGCTGACTGACAGCCGGGTGCTGGAGATCCTCAATCATCCGGAGGACTATCCGGCTGCGCTGCTTGATCTGCTTGCCGGCAACAGCGAGACGATTGAGTTCGTCGCGGATTATCCGGAGCATCATGCGGATGCGCCTGCCGAAGCGCTGACCGAGCCGCTCGACACCGTGCCGTTGCTGCTGCAATGGGACAAACGCTGGGGTTATCAGGATTACGGCAGCAGCATGGTCGCGGTCAGCGGCTGCGCGCCGACCAGCCTTGCCATAGCGGCGGCATACCTGACCGGGGACAGTACGATCACACCGTACCGTGTCGCGCGTTATGCGGCCGAAAACGGCTACTATGTGCCGGGGCAGGGGACAAGCTGGTCGCTTTTGAGTGACGGTGCGGGTGCGTTCGGCATTTCGTGCTATCAGTTGTCGCTTGACCAAACGCAGATCGACGCCGCATTGGATGCAGGCCAGCCGGTGATCTGTTCGATGCTGCCGGGCGATTTTACGACAGAAGGCCATTTTATCGTGTTGACCGGGCGCGCCGACAATGGCGAATACGAAGTGCGCGACCCAAACAGTGTAGAACGCAGCAAAAAGACGTGGTCGTATGACCGGCTGTCCGGCCAGATTGCAGCATTGTGGGCATGCTCACGCGTGTAAGACAAGAAAATAGGGAAAGGGACGCAAAAGCGTCCCTTTTGCTTGCCTGTGGGGGAAAAACATGATATGCTGATGCAGAGGTGACAAGCTATGCGAAGAAAAGATAGGGAAATCACAGGACGCGAGAACATCGAACCGATTTTGCAGGCGTGCAAGACCTGCCGGCTTGCCATGACGGCGGACGGCATGCCTTATGTGATCCCGCTCAATTTTGGCTATACGTGGGATGAAACCGGCCTGACGATCTATTTCCACAGCGGCGTTAAGGGAAAGAAGATCGACGCGCTGCGCGCTGACCCGCGTGTGTGCTTTGAAATGGACACCGAGATGGGGCTGACCGGCGAGGGTGATCTTGCATGCCGGTACAGCTTTGCGTTTGCTTCGGTTGTGGGGTATGGAAGCATACAGTTTGCGCAGAACAACGAGGAGAAGCGGCGCGGATTTGACATCATCATGCAGCACCAGACAGGACGCGGCGGCTGGTCGTATACCGATGCGGCACTTTCGGTTGCCGAGGTGTTCTGGGTGCACGCAGATTCGTTTGAGGGCTCGCGCAAGCTGCCCAAATAAAACGGTGGGGGGATAACCCATGAAGCATGCAAGTCGGGTGATCGGATGGCTCGCGATGCTGGTGCTGCTTGGTGCGGCGGGATCGCTGTTTTATTTCGGCTGGCAGCAGGGGGACGCGCCGGCCGAAGTGCTGCCGGAAGAAAAGGAAACCGTGCAGCTGCCGGAGGAACCGGTCGCGCAGGATACGGTCGCCACGCTGTGTGTGGCCGGCGATCTGGTGATGCACATGCCGATCGTCAATGAGGCATACGACAGCGCGGCGGGCAAGCACGATTTCACCTATCTGTTTGAGCAGGTGCGGCCGTATTACGAGCAGGCGGATTATGCGGTTGCCTGTCTGGAAACAACATTCAACGGGCCGCCTTATTCCGGTTTTCCGATGTTCTGCGCGCCGGACGAGCTTGCGGCAGACCTGAAAACAGTCGGCTTTGACCTGCTCAGTACATCGGGCAACCACAGCCTCGACAAGTGGCACGATGGTCTGGTGCGCACGCTGGATGTGTTGGATGCAGCCGGGATGGATCATGTCGGTACCCACTGCACGCAGGCCGAGCGGGATGCCGTCAAGGTGATCGACGTGGGTGGTATCCGGCTGGCGTTGCTTGCCTATACCTACGGTACGAACGGCATGCCGCTGAACGAGCATCCGTACAGTGTCAACGTTTATACGACCGATTACCTGACCGATTGCAGCGAGGTCGATTATGATATGATCTCGGCGGATCTGGAACGTGCCATGAGGGCTGATGCGGATGCGATCGCAGTTTACATGCACTGGGGGCAGGAGTATAGCCGCACGCCGAGCGAGCAGCAGACGGCGCTGGCGGATTTCCTGTTTGAAAACGGTGCGACGCTTGTGCTGGGCGGCCATGTGCATGTTCCGCAGCCGATGGAACTGCGTCAGCTGCCCGATGGACGGACAGGCTTTTTGTGCTATTGTCTGGGCAATTTTATCTCCAACCAGCACGACCCTTATACCAATCTGACCGCAGCGGTCAATCTGGAACTGACCAAGGATGCAGAGACCGGCGCTGTGACGGTATCGGGCTGCGAATACATCCCGATGTATATGCTTCACCCCGACGCTTCCAACGAAGGCCGTTACCGTCTGCTGGATATCAAGCAGACGATGCAGGACTATGAAAACGGCGATACGTCGGTCATCGGCGAGACCGGATATCAGAACCTCAAGCAGGGGCTGACCGATCTGCGCACGATTTTCGGCACGGACGAAGTGCTGTTATAACCAAAAACCGCCGGAGCCTATCGGATTCCGGCGGTTTTGTTTTGTCATACGGTGCAGCCAGTCAGTTCCAGAACTGTGCGGCCAGTTCGTCGGCCTGCGTTTCCGCGGCGCGCAGCAGGGCTTCGGTATCGTTGCCGATGATATCCAAGCCTTCTGCAGCCAGCGTATCAAACCGGGCTTGCGACAGCAGTTTGCAGATCGAACGCAGATAGGCAGAGGCGTGGTCGGTCAGCACAGGGTCGGCATTGTCCACAATGCCGCCGCGCGTGGTGACATAGACAAAGTGCTGCGGGAGGCAGTCGCCAACCGGGTAGTTGTCGCTGCCATAGTGGAAGGTCAATCCGGTCACACAAAGGCGCTCGAGATAGCAGCGCACCATGGACGGCACGCCGAGATCCCAGAACGGGCAGGCGAGCACGACTGCGTCCGCTGTGCGGAACTGGTTGGCCAGTGCAAAGAAGGGAGCGTCATAGGCTCCGGCAGCAGAAAGCTCATCACGCTCGATAATATCTTTTACATCATAAGGTGTCAGATGCAGCGCGGGTAAGGTGAGCATTTCGATTTCCGCATCCGGGATCTGACGAAGCAGCCGCTGCGCGAGCCGCAGCGTGCGCGAGTCTGCACCGCGGATGCAGCCGTTGACAAACAGAACTTTTTTCATATTTATTCACTCCTTGGGAAGTTGCTTACCACATTTGCGGCAAAAGGCGAAATCACCTTGTATCGGTGCGCCGCAGTACGGACAGAAGCTGTTGCCGGACGGCCGCGCGCTATGTACATGCTCTGCCGGGTTGCCAAAGCGCTCGTTCAGCGGGTCTGGCTCTTCGGTATCATCCGTGATATCGAACGCAGAATAACGGTTCTCACCGGTGGCATTTTTGAAGTTGTAAACTGCATTGACTATGCCGATGATGATGAACAGCACACCGAACAGCGGGAAAATCATACCGACAAGGCCGAATCCTTGTGTCATGGATGCAGCGAGCACCGTCCAGAAGATACCAAAAATAATGCTGACAACAGAACCGATACCGCCCATCATGGAAGGGCCGCGGCCGGGCTTGATGCTTTTCATATTACTCCACCTGCCTTTGCTTCATCATATCACAGCGCGTGGCAAAAGACAAGAAAACCGCATCCTGTTTTGACAACAGGATGCGGTTTTATACGCATATCTATTATGCTTCGCTGCGCTTGACGAATTTGCTGCGCGGCGCACGGCAGATCGGGCAGATATAATCATCCGGGATGGTTTCATCCAGACGGACATAGCCGCAGACTGTGCACTTCCAACCCGCGTCCGGGCCAACCTCGTGGTAGACCGGTGCGGCTGGGGGCGCGTCCTTGCCGCGGTTTTCAAGCGCCTTGACGGTCAGGCAGTCGCCGTCCGCCAGCACCTCGGCGTCGGTCAGCTCGCAGATGAACAGCGTATACGAGCCGATGGCAACTGTTTCGGTTACACGCAGGCTCAGGCGGGAGACCATGCCATCCTTGAGGTACGGGCAGCCATTGGCATCCGTCTCAAACGGGAAGGAAGCGAATTTATCGATTGCACGGCCAGATTTGTAGCCGAATTCGTTGACGATCTTCTCATCCGCGTCCTGCGCGAGCAGGGTGACAGCGGCAACGCCGCTCTTTTTGAGTGCAGCGCTGGTAGCAGAATCGTTATTCAGTGACAGTGTAAACTTGGGCGGACGCGACGAGGTCACCTGATGCAGCGAATTGATGATGCAGCCGAAGTTCTTGCCGTCGGCAGCGGTGGAGAGCAGCGCAAGGCTGTAATCGAGCTTTTTATATGCAGCGTTATTCATGAGGCAGCTTCCTTTCAGACGTTAATAGAATAAGTTACTATTTACAAACTTATACTATCATATCCTGCGGAGAAAAGCTACATCAAAATCGCCAAAATTCACGGCTGTCATTTGACAATCACAGCAGATTGATCAAACTCGGCCGTTCGAGGTCAGGCAGGTGCCGCAGCTGGGAGAGCAGCTCGGTACGGTCGAGCGCGAGATCCTCAGCATTGCCTGCGTCGCGTGCGGCGAGCACACGGTCGAACAGCCGGTCTGCTGCGTCCAGTTCGTCATGCAGCAGCAGCGACCCCAGCAGGGTCTGCGCTTCGTCCCAGCGCTGGTGTGCTGCGTCCAGTTCGCCTGCCTCGATGAGCGCGGCGATGTCCGAGGTCGTGCGCTCGACCGTATGCAGGCTCCACCAGCTGCCCCAAATGAGCAGCGCCAGCAGCGCGAGCGCCATCCACACGCGCCGCATCAGGCGCGCTCCTTTCGCTGCACAAAGCTGTTGCCGCAGTCGTCCAGTGTCATCAGGAATACGTCGGACAGCGCAAGGCTCTGGTTTTTCAGTCGGTTTTCAATGTCCTTGGGATCAAGGTGGAGCAGCCGCAGGGAACGCTTTACCAGTTTTCCGTCTGACACGACCACAAGCGGCAGACCGGTATCCTTAGGGGTGATCCCCAGCATTTCCGCTGTGACCGGCTGCTGCGGCTGCTTGAGGATGACCGACAGCGTGCCATCCGGCTCGATGACGCCGTATTTAACATCGGACACCGAGGAAACGTTCTGCTTGCGCAGGGTTTCGACGATTTCGTCGGTTGTCAGACGCATTTCGCGCAGCTTGGGGATATCCAGCTGTCCGCCGCGGATGACAATAGCGGGCTGGCCATTGAGCAGCCGACGGAAGGCGCGGCTTTTGAGCGAGATCCAGCTGAGCAGGATCTCCAAAACGATCAGCGTTGCAATCGGTACCAGTCCTGCAAACATCGGGATGCCGAGATCCTGCATCGGTACGGCTGCCAGATCGGATACAAGGATCGTGATGACCAGCTCAGAAGGGTCGAGTTCGCCGATCTGGCGCTTGCCCATCAGACGCACCGCGGCGATCACCGCGCAGTACAGCACAAAGGTTCGCAGCAGGGGAACAGCCATGGTTTTGCCTCATTTCGAAATGGATTTACAGGTAGTATGTCACAAATTGGACAGATTATAACTGGACAGGAATTTAACAAAGTAAAATACGAAAAAGTTGTTGACAATCCATGGCGGCCGATTTATAATATGAATTACATTTTGAATATGGTATATCAACGATGACCGGAAAAGTAGCGTCTGGAATCCGCAAAAGAGAGCCGCCGGGTGGTGCAAGGCGGTGGAAAGAAGGAAAGTGCGAAAGTCCTCCGTGAGTCGAGCGTCTGAAAAGGGATGAAACAGGGCCCCGTGTAAGGCGTTCCGCATGATCTGCGTTAAAGGGTCAGGTGAGTGGTCGCGGCATGCGTATGCGTGCGCGGCAAAAAGAGTGGTACCGCAGAGGAATGGTCTTTGTCTCTTTGTTGAGACGAAGGCTTTTTTATTTTGTTTATTTTGGGAAAGGAGGCGGATTCGCATGATAAAGAACGGTTCAGATATTCTGATTGAAGCGCTGGTAGAGCAGGGGGTCGATACGATTTTCGGTTATCCCGGCGGCGCAGTCCTCAATATCTATGACGCGCTTTATAAAAACAGCGACCGCATTCGACATATTTTAACTGCCCACGAACAGGGCGCAGCACACGCGGCGGACGGTTACGCCCGCGCGACCGGCAAGGTTGGCGTGTGTCTGGCAACATCCGGCCCGGGCGCGACCAATCTGGTCACCGGCATCGCAACGGCTTACATGGACTCGATCCCGATGGTTGCCATCACCGGCAACGTCGGCACCAGCCTGATTGGCCGTGACTCCTTCCAGGAGGTTTACATCGCCGGCATCACCATGCCGATCACCAAGCATAACTTCGTGGTGCGCCATGTGGAAGAACTGGCGGAAACCATTCGCGATGCGTTCCGCATCGCCTCGTCCGGCCGTCCCGGCCCGGTGCTGATCGATATCCCGAAGGATGTCACCAGCGCGGAGTGCGAGTATGTCCCGGCGGGCAAGGCCGAAGTCAATGAGACTTACGAGGTAACCACCGAGGAGCTTGAGACCGTCGCGGCGATGATCGCACAGTCCGAGCGTCCGATCATCTATTACGGCGGCGGTGTAGAGACTGCAAACGCGGGCGCGGCGCTGCTCGAACTGATGAGCAAGGCGGATATCCCGTCGGCGCACACCATGATGGCGATTGGCTGCATCCCGGATACCGAGCCGCTCAGCCTTGGTCTGGTCGGCATGCACGGCACGGTTTCGGCCGCTTGGGCGGTCGAGCGCAGCGACCTGCTGATCTGCATCGGCGCGCGCTTCTCCGACCGTGTGGCGACCAACCCGCGGCGCTTTGCCCCCAAGGCAAAGATCGTCCATATCGACATTGACGCGGCTGAGATCAACAAGAACATCGGCGTGGATTACTCGGTCGTCAGCGACGCGGAGAACTTCCTCGAAGCGCTGCTGCCTTATATCAAGGAAGCCAAGCACGATGCTTGGCGGGCGCAGATCGCCGAGTGGCGGAAAACGCTCGACTATGTGCCCCAGGATGATGACAGTGTCATCCATCCGCACCAGCTGCTGCGCACGCTGTATGATATGATCGGTGACGACGCGATCGTCGCGACCGACGTCGGTCAGCACCAGCTGTGGTCGGCGCAGTATAACCGCTGCCGCAAGGTGCGCCACTTCCTGACCTCAGGCGGTTTGGGCACGATGGGCTTCGGCTACGGTGCGGCGATGGGCGCGCAGGTTGCGTTCCCGGAAAAGACGGTTGTCCACATCACGGGCGATGGCTCGTTCCATATGAACCTCAACGAGCTGTGCACTTCGGTCAGCTACAATCTGCCGATCATCACGATCATCATGAACAACAACGTGCTGGGCAATGTACGCCAGTGGCAGACCATGTTCTACGGCCGGCGTTACTCCCAGACCGACCTATACCGCAAGACCGATTACATCAAGCTTGCCGAGGCGTTCGGTGGCCGCGGCTTCCGCGTGACCAACATTGCTGAGCTTCGCGCGGCGCTGTCCGACGCGCTGCAGCGCACCGGCCCGGTGCTGATCGATTGCCGCATCGACAAGGACGAGCGCGTGCTGCCCATGATTCCGGCGGGCGGTACGGTAGACGATATCGTGGCGGACTGAGAAAGGAGAAGAGACCATGGAAAAATATATCCTTTCTGTCACCGTGCAGAATAACGCGGGCGTACTCGCTCGTGTATCCAGCCTGTTCGGCCGCCGCGGCTACAACATTGATTCACTGACCGTTTCCGCGACCACCGATCCCAAGATCTCGCGCATGTCGATCATCGTGCAGGGCGACGAGCCGATTCTGGAGCAGATCATCAAGCAGCTGCTCAAGCTCGAGGAAGTTCAGCGCGTCGACCATCTGCAGGAGGATGAATCCTGCTGCAGCGAGCTGGTGTTCGTCAAGGTCAAGGCCGAAAGCGGCAGCGAGCGCGACGCGATCCGTCAGCTTTGCACGCTGTATGCGGCGCACATCGTTGAGTCGACCGATCAGGCGATGATCGTCGAGCTTTCCGAGGTGCCCAGCCGTATCGATGCGTTCCTCGATGTGATTTCCAATTTCGAGATCCTCGAGATGAGCCGCTCCGGCGTCACCGCGATCGAAAAGTAAGCGCGGTATCAATTTGTTTTCCTAAATTCATTTCTATATACTTAGGAGGAGTTCAAAATGATAAAGATGTACTATGATTCGGACTGCAACCTGTCCCTGCTCGATGGCAAGACCGTAGCGATCTTGGGCTTCGGCTCGCAGGGTCACGCGCACGCGATGAACCTGAAGGATTCGGGTGTCAACGTTGTTGTCGGCCTGCGTCCCGGCTCCAAGCATGAGAAGAAGGCCAAGGATTACGGCATTCCGGTTATGACCATGGCAGAGGCTGCTGCGGCTGGCGACATCATCATGATGCTCGTTCCGGATGAGAAGCAGGCTGATATCTACAAGGAAGTCGTTGAGCCCAACCTCAAGCCGGGCAATGTACTGGCCTTTGCACACGGCTTCAACATCCACTTTAAGCAGATCGTTCCGCCGGCAGATGTCGACGTTATCATGATCGCGCCGAAGGGCCCGGGCCACACTGTTCGTTCGCAGTATCTGGCTGGCGCAGGCGTACCGGATCTGGTTTGCGTACATCAGGATGCGTCCGGCAAGGCGATGGACATTGCGCTGGCTTACGCTGCCGGTATCGGCGGCGGCCGTGCGGGCATCCTCGAGTCCACCTTCAAGACCGAGACCGAGACCGACCTGTTCGGTGAGCAGGCTGTTCTGTGCGGCGGCGTTTGCGAGCTGATGAAGGCTGGCTTTGAGACGCTGGTCGAGGCAGGCTACGCGCCGGAGAACGCGTACTTCGAGTGTGTCCATGAGATGAAGCTGATCGTTGACCTGATCAACGAGGGCGGCTTTGCCAAGATGCGTTACTCGATCTCCGATACTGCGGAGTACGGCGATTACCGCACCGGCAAGCGCATCATCACCGAGGAGACCCGCAAGGAGATGAAGAAGATCCTGCGCGAGATCCAGGACGGCACCTTCGCTTCCGAGTGGATTCAGGAGAACCGCGCGGGCGGCCGTGCGCGCTTCCTCGCGACCCGTGCGCTTGAGGCGGACACCGAGCTGGAAGCTGTCGGCAAGAAGCTGCGCGGCATGATGAGCTGGCTGAAGAAGTAAAAAACTTATAGGGGGCTTCATAAGCCCCCTATATACGAAAACCGGTTCCGGAGAAACCGGTTTTCGATACCCGAATGACGCCGCCCAAGGCGGCTGAGTCGAGGTATCAAAAGCACGGGCAGAGCTCG